>JACCDX010419250.1_pt1 | contig 30291 bp, 7 predicted proteins | sample 7449681 | NCBI WGS metagenome assembly JACCDX01 (sample SAMN15323450, study PRJNA562643) | freshwater metagenome | isolation source: river surface water | place: USA:Blue River Watershed | collected 2017-08-18
CCGCATAGTGTGCATCGTTGAGAGGCAGTTTGGGTGTTGTTAACTATTAATATTAGCTAATTGCTGCCATACTTACACTTGGTGCAGTAATAGTAATACTCGAACCGTTAGCATTTGGTTGCTTACGACGAGCATTAAGAGTTAATGTACCGTCAATGTTATCTGTGTATCCGCTAGCTTCGTCGCCCGAACTTGGAACACCGTCAGGACCAATTGCGCCGTCAGCGGCAGCGGCTGCTGCTGCGGTATACGGGTCAAACCATGTGGCTTTTAGCGTAACTACGGTAGGATCAGTTGTGCTGTTTACTTTACCTTCTAATTTAAAGTAGTTTGAAGCGTATGCACCCGAACCATATTTAATAAACAACTGCTGATATGCAGTGGTTAGTTCATAAAAGCCAAGTCCTGCACTAGTACCTGAACTTGCGCTAGTATCGTTGTAGTTCATTAGCACATCACCGATAGCACTTAATAAGTTAGTCCAGTCAGTGTTTTGAGTACTTGATGTGCCACCTGATCTGCTTGAGCTTACGCCTAATGCGCCGCCTGCATTAAAGAATGCACGAGCTGCGCCTTCACTACCAAAAGTCCATGTTGTTTCTTCTGTTAGTGTGCTAGTCCAAGCTGTTGTTCTTGTAACGTTGCTGTCGCTTGACATCGATGTACTTGCTGGCACAAATCTATTGTCCCAACAATCCTTAATGTTTAACATTAAGTTATTCCATGTTGTTGCGCTAATTGATGTAGCTGTTGTTACGTCAGTGCCAACACCTGTACGAACTGTTTGACCCAAAAATGCACATAGTGACTGAACATCGTCCTGTAGACGTTTAAAGCCACCTGTTGCGTTATCGGCGTATACTAAGCCTCCTGTGCTAGCTGCACTAACACCTGCACCACCTTGTGTATAACCGTATGTGCTTGCGGCAGTATATGTTCCTAAAGTTACATCCGCCGCAGTACCAAGCAAGAGGTTTACATTAGTTCTTGCGTTGTTAAAATCGGCAGGAGCAACAGTATCAGTGCCTGCGACAACTTGGGTCATTGTTGTCATACCTGACGATGTAATTGTTGAACCTGAAGCCATTTGCTCTCCTAATTTATTACTGTATTTATTTTACTTTACGCCAATTACGGCTTCAACGACGCCTAAATCGTCTGTTGTTTTGTTTTCTAAACTTCTGCCAATGACCTTTCTAGGATCGTATTCGCCAAATCCTAGTGCCATTGCTACGCCTGGTAAGTGGCTGCTTGTTAAACGCTCACCCTTTACCACCTTACCAACAACTTTTACTGGTACACGGCCTTTTAGTGCTACTGGAAGACCAGTTGCTTCACTGTTCATTAAGTAAGCTGGATCAGTTGAAATAACACCAAAAACATTCATATCTTCAACATGTGTTGTTTGAGTAATTTCTGCTTCGCCGCCTAGTTTAACAACTGTGCCAGGAGCATAGTCTTCGTCGCTGGAATAAATTTCTGCCAAGTCAGCGTAACGTGCTGCGGTAGCAACTGCGGTAACAACGTTTGCAGCAAAGCTGCCGGCGCTGTCGCGTAGTACTAGTGTATTTGGTGTTGCTGTTGTTACAGCATCCGTTGCTGTGCCTGATGCAAAAGTTACGTTTCCGCTTACGTTAAATTGTGTTGTATGGATTGTGCTGATTCTAGAAGCACTGTTACCAATAGCAACGTTGCCTGCGGTAAAAATACCGCCTGTTACGCCGTTACCTACATATAATGTGCCGGTAAAAGTATCGGCAAATCTATAACTTGCACTACCAATATTATATGTATTTGTAGCGTCTGGAACATAACTTCTACCAGTATGAATTACTGCGCTTGCGCTAATGTTAGAACTGTCTGATCCAAAACTACCTAAGTTTAGTCTATATGCTGCATCAGCACGATAAGCTCTTTCACTTAGTGCCAATGATGTTGTATTGTATTCAGTACGTAGGTTTAGACCAGGGCGAATTATTACACCAATACCGCCTGTACCAACAAGTTCAGCATACCAGTTGCGGTTTTCACCTTCTGTGCTGCTGTTTGAGTTGGCTGCGGTAAATTCAGCGTGATCGCTGAAAATAGCCATAATTGTTTCTTTACCATAGTCTGTATCGGTGCTACCAGCATTAACTGAGGGACTTGAGGAATCGTTTGCATATGTTAGTGCTAGAACTGCACGATCAACACCTGTACTATCTCTTAAGAAGATATTGCGTAGTTTAGTACCATAGTTAGAGGGATTACCTATGTTTGTTGTACTAGAATACGCACTTGAAATCTCGCCTGCATATCCTGCAAATTTAAATCCGCTACCATCGTGTACACGTAGCTTATCATCGGTTGTGTTAAACCATGCAGTTCCTGCGGTTAAGTTTGTTGATGGTTGTGAAGTACCAACAATAATGTTAGTTGCTCTTTTCCAACGTGTACCGTCATAAACTCTTAGAAGTTGTTCGGTCTTGTCGTACCAAATTTGACCAGTTAATGTTGTACTTGCACTAGGTGCTGTTGCGCTTGCAAAATTTTCAAGCTGGCGAACAGTGTTCTGTGCAAAGTAAAGACCGTAGTTAGATACGTTACGACCAACTAATGCTAGCGCATAGGTACTGGTATCTATCGTACTGTCAGCAACCGTTGTTGAAACGCTACCGTCGCTGTTGTTAAATGTATATGGCATCTCTTATTCCCTCAAATAATTTTAGCTCAACTGTACTCTGACAGTGTAGATTACCTCAATAATTCTGTTTTGTGATTTTTGTACAGGGTGAAAAACTACGTGAGTAAGCATGGTACTAGTATTAATTGGATCTGCTTCTGTTGGATCGCTAGGATAGCTGAACAGAGCTAATTCGTCAAAAATATAGTCGCCTTCATTTGTAGTACTGCTATCAAAAAGTTCCTGATCGCTAGGTTCTGCGTAACCTAAAGTACAAGTTACTTTAATATCAGTATAACTTGGACCTGGAATAATTTGAATTTTGTCTGTATCAGTATCTGCTGAGATAATCTTATAATAAGTTCTACTGTACAGATTAGCGCCAGTTTCATATGCTTCACTTACACGTGGGGATTTGTAGATTACTCTACCTGCGGTATCAACACTAGTTGCACCGTTCCCAAAAGCCATATAGTGAATATATGCACCCTGAGCATTATTTAAAGCGTTAGCGATTAAGTTAGCCATATTGCCATAATGAATAGCATTACGCTTATTGATGAGTTCTTCACCGGTTTCTTTGTCGCGAATCAAAATATGACCGCTTACGCTGATACCGGCAACGTCATCTGGCTTACTTTGAGGTGTAGCATTTTCTTGCATTTTCTCTGCGCCTTCGTCTTTATTATCAATGTCTAACATACGTTTATTTATCACTTTTTTTAAAGTAGCACTTAATTTTAAATTCCGTGGATGAATTTCATTAAGCTCTCTGTATTAGCATAATCTGCGTTAGCTAGGTCAGATAAGCTCAATGCTGTGTTTGAACCAGTATTCAGCGTTGGAATTTCTAGTGTTACTGTTGTTCCGCCGGTAATAATTTCGGGGATAATTTCATCAAATGGTGTGTAATCAAATGCTTCGTAGTCCCAAATACCGTCTTGCATAAACAAGTCATCTTCTACAGTAATTGTTAGGTTTCCGCTATCAATATCTGTAATGTAGAAGAATGTAACATTGCTTGTATACGAAGCAGTATAGTGAGTGCCTTCTGCTGTTAGTAAGTTGCCGTTAGCAGCAATAGCTACTACACCGCCTTGATTTAGTAAAGCGATAGCATTTGCAGTAGTTGTTAGAGTGATTTGACTGACGCCAACAGTCGCAATATTTGCTGCATCGGCATATTCTACATTGGCATAAGCTGAACCTGAAACATTATATGTTTCGTATGTGTAGAACTGTGAACCGATCTCTAACCATACAGCGCGATTAGCGTCAAGTCTATTAAATGTTTCTTCATCAGAACCTTCAATAACATTTACTGTTGCAGGATTACCGTAGATATCAATGATTAAGTGATTCTGTACAGTTGTGCCTGCGCTACCTCTGGTTAGCTGGCTGATAACATTACCTTCAATTCTATCGTAAAGAATACGTTCTGTACCTACCCAGATAATACCTGGGTCACCTGGGCGAGGTGTTTGGAACACACTACCGTCGACAACTGTAATTTCTGTTGAGTATGTATAAACGTTGGCTGCTAGAACAGTGCTCTTGTTGTCAGTGATTCTAACGAATTCTGTATCGCCAAATAAGTTTTGATGCATTCTATACTTGACAGGAACAGCGCCTGGTGCTACGATTGTGTTAGCTACCGTAGCATTAGCATTACCCTTAGGATATGCATCAGTATACACATCAATAATTAGACTTTCTAGAGGATCGAGCAGAGCCATTTCTTCTGGACGCTCTTCACCGTAGAGAATCTTCTTGAACGTTGCGCCATCGAAGCCTTCGTAAGTTTCGTTGTTACGTCTTAGTGTAATATTACCTTGTACTAGCTCGCTGAAGATGCCTTCGTAGTTAATAACTTCAACGTTTCTATCAAATCCAAATGCGTCCCAAGGATCGGTATCAAAGCCAAAGCTGCTTAGGAAGTCAACTGTTGAGTCTAATCCTTCTACTGCTCTTGTGAATAGGTTAGCGTCGATAGTTTCACCTCTCCAGCCGCCGCCAACTTTTTCCTTCACTAAGTTTAGTGTTGTACTTAAACTTCCAGCGTTGATAATGTTGTACAGTACAGATGCATTAGTAATAATACTTGTGTTAGAACCTGCTGTATTGTCGTTGAAGTATGCACTTACTTCTGCTGCAAATGTTGCACGTACAAGTGGATCAAACTTGAAGATTCTATCAATTGCTCTAATTTGACTGTTAGCAGTAATTAAACTTTCAGACATTAAGTTAAGATTTGCAATGTTTTGTGCGATACTTAAATTAATTGGGGTTGTACTTGCATTGTGGCCAAACTGTGTTAGCTGATAGTTTGTTCTATCAAATACCAGTGTAGTGTTGTTATGTCTAAATACACTATCATCTTTGTTAGTAATGCTGAAGTAGTTCTTATATGCATTATCAAAGAACATGATGTTAGCATCATTTTCACTGAAGTCGTCTAGTACACGAACTACACCTAGTTCACGGTCAATGTAAGGAGGCTTATCAAAGTCGCTGACCATTGTTGGTCCAACTACTTCAATTGGTGCTCTCTTACCGTCTCTGTATTCGCGGATCTTAGCAGTAAATGGCTTAACTTCGTTCATGTACTCAATGATACGAGCAAAGTTGTCTGGCTTAAATCCGTTTGTTGGAATTAAGTCTTCTTCGTCCTTTTCAATATACAAGTATGAGGTTTTGAAAGCCCAGCTTAACTGTGTTTGCTCAGCATAAGCATGTTTTAGCATTTCAAAGAATACTTTATTCCATAAGCCGATATCGTTAAAGATTGGGCTACGTAGAATGTTCAGAAGTATTCTTGTTTCGTGTGCTAGTGTAGCATCAGTAAACTCTGTTTCAAACGACTCTTTGATCTGTAATGTTTCAGATTTAATTGAGATAAGTTTGAAATCACTTTCAGCAGCAACATACATCCAAAGCTGTGGTCTATCAGTTGTCGATGACTTAACTTGGATAACAGTACCGTCTGGTAGATTAGATAGTGTAAATAGTTCACCTACGCTGTTTACATTAAAGATTGGCTTGTAGCTGTTATCGTATCTGATCTTTGTATTAGTACTTAGATCAATTCTTTCAATTTCGTACCAGTTTACACGCTCTAGGTAAGTTAGTGTGCTAGGTAATGTTAAGTCCCAAGCTGAATACTGAGTTTCAAGTTTTAAATCAATCAATAGTTCGTTAACAACAGAACGTAGTGCTCTACGTGCTGCTGCTAAATCTCTAAACATTGTCTGACGTGGACGGAAACTAATACCGTAGCGTTCTACTTCGCTTAGAGTGTAATCAGGTACCGATTGACCAATAGCATTTTCACCGCACAAGCTGTCAATCAACTTATCACTTAAGTGGTCGGGAATGATACTGTTGTTATCGTTTTCTCTTAATAACTTCCATGCAGTATGTTTGATGCCGTCGGCGTTGTTATTACGATTAATATTAATTTGTAATACGTTTTCGTCTTTTAATACATCTGAAATATTATGTAGTACAAAACTTTCATCGCTGATAAAGCTGGCCATTGTTAAGCCGTACCCTACAGGGTTAGCAATGTAACGTGCAATGGTTTCAGTATCCATTTGACGTCCTAGACTACGCTTAATTCTATTATCTAGTACAGTTCTGTTCTGTACCCAATAGTAGTAATAAGTTACATACTTGCCGGTCTCTGGATCAATTCTGCGCTCTGATACATAACGATCTGGCCATCTTGGTGTACCGTTACCTGACCAGTTCTGTGGTAGAGCCTGACTTTCTACCCATTCGCAAACAGTGATAGCACTACCTGGGAATGTGCGACCCCAGTTAATCCAACGTTCGCGGTTTGAACCCTGTTCGTACCACATGTACTTAACAGTGCTAGTATCCCACCATACTTTACCTACATTGTTTAGACCAAAGTTAGTGCGAGCATTGTTATAGTTTACTGGATCATTTTCGCTAATGAAATGAATTTCATTGTCAATGAAACCTGGTAGTACGCCCTTGAATGGATCCCATAAATCAAACTGTACAGTTTTGTTTCCTGTATCTGGGTCGTACATGAGCGCATTTTTAACGTAGTTTGTATCTACTAGAGGTGTCTGCCAACGCTGTGGAATGCCATCTTCTAAGTAAGCCCAACCGCCAGGAATAAAGTCAGGCATAGAAATGTTAGCAGTATCTTGATTGTAATAACTATCAATCCAGACATTAGCATACTCGTCTGACTCTTGTTCTAAGTAGTTTGGATTTGTAAAGATCTTGTTGTCGTTATAAACTTGTACATTTTCAAAACGCTGGCTAGCAAAAGTATAGACATTTACGTTTTGCTGACCTGGATTGTTTAAAGTAACAACTTCACCAAAAATGTTTCTAATGCTGTACTTGTAAAGTTCTCTTACATAGGTTACGCCGCCATCTGCGCCAAAGCCTGATGTAATTAAATCAGGACTAAATCTGTCAAAGTTTGATGCATACTTCTCTGGGTCTGGTTTTAGTGGGCCGTCAGTTTTAATTGCGTCCACGCAAAGCAGTGACAGGATAGTTGGAGGAGCGGCTTGTGCAGCTAGAGCATTTGTACTAGTATACTGCGAAATTTGCTCTTGCGATAACAATCCGAATGGACCTGATTCGTATAACTTTTCATACTCAGCTGATAGTTGACTATCTGTTAAGTTAGGCTGAACAAACTCAGCTTGAATACATAGCATACCTGCGTTGTAGTCGCCTAGTTCAATACCTAACTTCTCTGGGAAGCCCGGAGTATTAGTATCAATGTTAACACTTGGATAATCTGTTACTAACTTTAGTTTACCTACTCCAGGACCTGCTTGTGGGAATTCAAACGCGATGTCATCGGGTAAGTAACCTGCACCGGTTAATGCATTGTTTAGCGCATCAGCTAGAGTTTCTGGAACGCTAACATCAGCTACTTGATCTGGTAAGCCCAGGTCTTCTTTAGCACGACCTTTCTCAGAACAATCAGGTACTTCTTCTGCTGTTAAGAATACACGAGCACCTGTACCACCAGAAACACGTAATGGTGTTGCATACTCACCAAAGTCTGGCTGTAGAGGATCCATTACGATTGCATACTGTTTAGCTAGGCGTTGTCCGTTAATCTCGACAGATGTTTGAGGATCGTACGCACCTGGGGAACCTGTATAAGGTACCCATCTTCTTTGTTCATCGGTTGCTCTAGGATCGTATTTCCATTCTGGGTACTGTCTTGGAGTAGCGTTTAGGTTTCCAATTTCAAGGTTAGGATGCTGACCATTTACGTATGGTGGCTGTGAATACTCGGGATGCCCTGCACCATATGCTGTATTTTCTCTTGTACTTGGATCGGAAATACCTAAGTTATGACTTGATGTCCATCCAGGTGATCCGATATAGTCATAATCGTATTCTAGAGGAATACCTTGTGTTAAGTCTGCTGGGAATACCTTATACAAGCCTCGGTCAATAATACGTAGGCTTGTAATTGCGCCATTGCCATCCACACCTGTTACAATAAACTTAGCTACACGTAGCGGACCAGCTAATGAACTGTAACCCTTAACATAAGTATATGGATCATCGCCTGACTCAGTAGTGTCAGCAATAGCACTGTCCCTATCAACAACACCAACCTTAGCAGTAATTTCTGCAGGTTGTACACCTAGTCTTTGATCAGCAATAGGTCTTAGCGCACCAGCTGCAATTGCACTTTCAATTGGTTCTCTCAAGCTAAACTCGAGTACGCTAATGTTTGAAATTACATTTGAAGTAAAGTAAGAATCAGCAATAGTAATGTTTGCGCCGCTTACACTTGCTACAGTAAATGCTACGTTATTTAGATAGTTTTCTACAACGTTACCGTTAGCTGTGCCATCACCTGTTACCAGCAGTGTAATAATACCACCTTCAACAATCTTTCCGCTAATTAATGACTCATCTGCAACTTCAACACTTAGTATACCAAAGTCTGCATCCATAACTTCAACGTATTCAAAGTTACTTACGTTTGCAGCATCAACTGTAGACACTGCGCCAATTGTAACGTTTTCAGCTACAACACGGTAGAATGTTGAACCAGATGCAATGATTGTGTCATCAATTGGTGCTGAATTCTGTACTTCAATAATAGTGTTGTATGCATAATTTGCTCCAGGTAAGTTAGAAGCGTCAATAGTTGTATATACTCCACGTGGACTAATGTCTGTAATAGTTACAGATGGAGGATTCTTAACATCGTAACCAACACCTGAGTTAAGCAAGCGAATACCTGTAATTGATCCGTTGATCTCATCAATGCTGGTTACTTCTGCGCTTGCACCTACGCCGGGGCTATTGTCACCGCCAAAACTAATTCTTAAGTTTGCTGCATTGTTATAACCAGCGCCAGCAAAATTAATACATAGGCTACCAATCGGGCCTCTAGTATTATTGGTCGGTGTACCGCCCAGTAAACGTAGTCTATCGCCAACTTGATAACCACTACCACCACTCATATAAGTTGAACTTGTTGTAGTCGAAGTAGTCTTAGAAGATAGCATTTTGGCTTCGCCATAAGAAGTAGTAATAGGAGGCAATGGGTCGCCATTTTGGTCTACTAGTACGTTACCTTCACAATCATACAGTGTATAGTTTATGTCATCTTGATATATAGTTGTATTAGCTGCAAATCCTGTATGTGAAGGCAGTACACTTGCATTCGATGTGCAACTTTCAGTATTAGTCGTTGTAGTTGTTTGTTCAAAACCGCGTACAACGTGGAAGTCACCTACACGCTTTAGTGTTCCGCCGCCACAGCCGTTTTTAACAGCAAAGCCGTTGTCGCTACATGATCTGACTAGTAGACTTTCTGTACCGTCTGGGTTCTTTTGTACCTTAGCATCAATGCCCGACTGATTACACTTAATCTGACCAGCAACATCACGTGGAGTAGTGCCTTCTACGAAAACTACTCTTGCATTGTTGAAGTATAGTTCTGTTCCAGGCGCAACTGTTGCTAGATCATTAGCATCAATCTTAATCTGTGGAGTTGGACGATAGATGTTTGCTACTGCGGTAGGACCAGCTGGAACAAACTCGCCATTATCACCATAAGTTAATGGTGTAATGTTGATTGTTGGAACTCTTGTGTAAACAATAGTATCCGATTCAACTTGTGCATCTTCGGCTGGTACTGTTCCTGTTGGGCCTAAGTCAATTACTCTTTCATTTACTTCAGTAGCAAAAGTAGCAGGAATTTCATTTAGAGTTCTAATTGTAATTGTGTTGTCATCGTCAACCGTATTAGCGTTAGTAGTAATGTTGTTTACTGGAACGCCATTTAATGTAATATTAGTACCAACTTTCTTTGGTGCATAGTTAATGTTACGTAGTGTTTGATTTAGATCACCCACATTCTTAACGTTTGATTTGTACCATGGCTGATTAACAACTTCATAGCTTCTTAGTGGGGTAGGTGTTCTAGACACTACTGTTAACTTCTTAGCTAGAGGAATTGTAAATCCGCCAGTTACACGTTGTTGTGTAGCGTTTACATAACGACCATCTTCTAAAGATTCTGAATAGCCGTACTTTTGAGGATCAACAATTTGCTGTCTGTTTGGCTTCTTGAAACTGCTTGGCATAAAGTTGTAACCAGTTAGGCCTGGCTGACTGTAACCAGCAAAGTTAGTCTTCATGTCAAGATAATCTAAGTACTTCACTGAACCGCCAAATCCAGCTAACGAATTATCAAATCCTGCCCAACCAGAGTAAGCGCCGCTTGGAATACCAGCATCGCCGTATGTGTACTTGTCGGTACTGGCCTGAATTCCAGTGCCTGAACCTGCTGTACTTGTGTTATTCACAGGGTTGAAGGTAGCAGTATCAGGGCAGAGTCTTTCCATAACTGCCTTCATTACAGGATCTAGATCTTTCATTTCGCCTGCACGGAACTTACCACAATCATCTTCTGGACAGCTACGTGCAGCAAACTGTAATCCTCCGTTATAGCCAGGACCGTTTACTTTAATACTAAATGTGCCTTCTTTTGGACCGTTACCAAAGATACCGCGAACAAAGTAATAACCGCCGCCCTTGAGGTAAATGCTGCCTGTTTTTGTTTGTGCTGGGTGTAAACCACCATTAGCAACTACAGCATTCTGCCATGTGTAATTCTTTTGTCCTAGCTCTGGGTGGTTGCCATCTGACTTATAATATTCGTCGCCTGATAAGTCATCCTTTGGTGATATCCATACCCAAGAAGCATCGTCCGAGATTGTCTCAAAATTATATGTACCTGATTTAGGTGCAAAGAAGTATCCCTTGAACTCAGCTGTGGTATACTCGTTAAGTTTACCGCCAGCTAATACTGCTACGTGAGTTTTAGAAACTTCTTTGGCGCCACCGCCTAAATATGCTTGACTGTCAGCTCCACCGCTGATCATTTCTTGAGTTGGCGCACTGTATGGGAAATAAATGTTATCTTCATTTACACCAAAGGTTGAAGTTTTCTTCTTCCATGAACCGAAGTAGCCAGCGCCGGCGCCCTTATTTTTCTTGCCAAACAAGCCGCCTAGTAAGCCGCCAATAACTGCGCCAACACCTAAAATTGCCCAACCAACCGGGCCTGCGCCTGCTAAAGCACCCACCACTGCACCAGTTCCACCAATGCCAACACCGGCTGCAACAGCAATTGTTGCACCAACGCCAACTACGCCAAGTGCGCCAGATGCTACTCCTTCTAGTGTACCAAGGCCACTCTTGTTCTTAGTATAAGTATAACCAGTTACAACACCACCTTGCTTGTAAGCACGTGATCCTGATTCATTGCAGCCTTCAACTGTAATTTCATCAAGTTTAGTGTCAACTTCGCTAGGAGCATCTGTAAAGTAATTAATAAAGATTGCATATTTGCCAGTCTTGTTAGCACTTCCCTTAGAAACAGTAATTCTAATATATTGACCTTGTGTACAGTCAACAGTTTTAGATAAGAAGCCGAATCCGCTAACACCAACAACTTTGTTTGTTGTTTTGTTTGTAGCTGTTGCTGCAATAGTTCTTCCAGCAGCGTCTGCATATTTGTTTAATGGATTATCAATTACACGCTGAGTTAGTACACCTAATGCATTTTCAGCTGGCTTGTAAATAATTGTATTGAATACTGGAAGTGTGTCAAAGCCATAACGGCCAATTTGACTACCGTTAGTTTCTGGTTTGCTTGTACCATCAACTTGTGTGTCAATAACATATCTAGATACACCTGAGCTAAAATCTGCTGTAGCAGATTGTTCAACTGTAATACCGTTAACAGACTTAGTACCTGCGCCGTCATCGTATGAGAAGTCAAAGATAAGATGCATAGGATGCTTACCTTGAATCTTAATAACGTGAGTTTCATCTACACCAACATCGTTGGTCTTTTCTGTTAACAGACCAGTCTTAGGAACAGTTGGTCTCACAGTACATGGACCGGATACTACTGGTCTTGGAGGTACTGGATTTGGTACTAGAGCTTCACAAGCACTAGGCAAGCCTTCTAGTACACTACCTGTTAGAACTGGTGCAGGATTGTCTGGATTTGTTTCGTCAACAATAGTAATAGCATTATAAGGATTTGGTGTACCTCTACCAAATCCTGAACCAGCACCTAAACCAATTTGTGTAACATTTTGTGCGGCAACACGTGGTAGTGCGGTGCCAGTTACTGCTTCGTCTTCGTCGCCTGTTGAACCGCCTGTGTAAGTAGGATCAGCAGAGAAAGTACCATAGTTTTCTGGTCCTGCAATATTCTCGGGCGAGTCTTCGCCTGGTAGTAATACACTATCAGTTACAACGTTCTTCCAACGTACACCGCCCCAGCCTGTATCAGCAATTGGTCTGCGTAGCATAGCATCAGGTGGTAGCTCTGTTAAGCGAATGTACTTAACGCGAGTTACTGTACCGTTGTAATCTTTATAAACAGGTGACGGGTTACCTTCGTTGTCTGCGTTGGTATAATCATACCCTACCATCTGATTGACATAAGTATGTGGTTCTGTCCAGAAGCAAGCTACAAAGACTTCGTCTGGACGAATTGATGTTATTGTTGCATCAGTTGGATCATCGCTGCTAAGAATCTTATTGTAAGTACCTGATTCCATTAATGGGTACACACTGAATTCTTTACCGTACTTGAATCTAGGCTGTCTTGTGCTCCATCCGTTGCTGCTTAAACCTGGATATGGGTTCACATCAACTTCTGAATTATAAAGCGCATTATCTCCAAAAATTGCAGAATCTGGTACGTGGTTATCGTTAGGAGCATAATAACCTCTACCAAAGCCCCATGCAACTTTCGCGCCGTTTGAGCCAGGCAGTAAACCAGGCCCAGCTACTGTTGGTTCCCACTTACCTGGTGTTAAGCCTGGTTGCCATGCTAAGAACGAGTTATGTCCTGGTGTAGTGACTAGAATATGAGTTTCTTTACCTAGTTCGCTGCTGCCAATAATGACATCCTTGGGCATAAACTCAAAGTTAGCCCACTTGTTTGTTCCGTTGCCGCCTTTAACAGCAAATGGCTCAGGAATGATCTGCTTGCCTACAAAGAATGCTGGCTCTACAGGAGTAATATCAATATACTTGTTTTCAACAGTGTTAGCTGATGCCTTATCGACCCTCGATGAATCCCATGCTAGTGATGAATCAGCATTTTGTTCTGTGCCGCCGATTGTATAATAGATATCTTCAGTTACTTTACCGCTGAAGTTATTATATGCGCTTACGGTTGCAAAGTAATCGTATGTTACTGTTGAGTCAGCTGGCACAACATCTACTAAGACATAGTATACTTCGTTGGAGTCGTTTTCTACAGCTTCGTAAACTTCAAACGCCCAGATCTCGCTGGTTTTTAGTCTCCATCTTGGATATGTAATTGCACCATAAGTAACTGTTGCTGTCATGTCATACGATGCCCACTTAACAGCCTTAGTAGCTGGGTTAGTAGGATTGCTATCTGCTGTACCAGGAATTTTTGTTAGTACCTTAGCACCGTCAACGTGTCCTTGAGGCAGAGCCGGAATCATAGCTACATCAGCTGGAACATAATACTGTCCTTCATCTGCGGCTACGTTAATAGAATCTTCGGAGCCGTCGCTTACAGATGGGTTGCTAGTAATTTCACGCTCTAATCCTGATGCAGTTGATGTACTGATAGTTTCATAAACTGGAATATATCTTCTTAATTTAATATCCCAGTAGTATAACACACCGTTAGTGTCAGTATAACGCATACCCTTTAACGGACCGACATAGATAGGACCTTTGTTAAATTCTGGATCCTTTTGATATTCGCGTGGATCCGAAATTGTCATGTTACCGACAACTTTTGCTGTGCCAGCATTGCCGAGCAATCTGTTTAATGTATTCTCGTCTCGTACATATGGTCCATAGTTATGGATCTTACTTGCTCTTGCTTGAACTTCAGTATCAGGAATTGTTACAGGTGTCTTAAAATCCTCAAGCATGTTAAATGAAACATTTAACTTACCTGTGCTATCAGTAGAAATTGCTCTTCTACGTAGATCAATAGCACGGTTAATACTTGCTGTCATTCCATCTGGGTTGTTATAACTGCTAATGTTAATAACAGAATTGTTTAGTGTGACCTTGGCATGGTCAACTGTTGTAACTACAGGGAATCTATATTCAGGAACAATAGGCTCTCTGATGATAACAAAACCGCTAGATACATTTGCATTACTATGCAAAATGTTGTTCTTAAATGTTATAGTAGTGTTTGATAAACTTTCGTTGATGTAGTAGTTGCCGGCAGATACAGGCTGTGTATTTGAAGCATATAGTACAGTTGTAGACTGTAATAGAGGTCTGCTTGCAATCGTGATAGTGTTAGCTGAAATGTTAGCAAATCCGCTAGCAACGTCAAAATATACACTTGTTGTATCGTTAATTGCAAATTGATCTAATACGTCAATTGTATCGCTACCAACCGATGTAACACGATAAACTTTGTTATAAGATTTAGGTGATGCAAAGTGTACTGCAACACGTTTGTTGTTATCTGCAATATCAACTGGAATTCCGTGAGGATCAGTAGTTCTAATCTGCATACCTCTCTTAACAATTGTACCTGTGATATTAGTATCGTATGTATATGGCGCGGAAACAATAACACTGTTTGCTTCAGGTGCTGAACTTACTACATACGCACCTGTCCATGCATTAGCGTAAACCTTAACAACATCGCCTGGGCTCAAGCTATGGTTTGAATTTGTTACTAGTTTAGTTAAGTTCATATGACGAACATCAACTACACCACCTGTTATGCCTGGTAATTCAATTGTAAATGAATTTGTTGTTGCATTAGAAACTATATAATGGTTTGAAGGGTTGCCGTAACTATCAAATGTTGATGTGATGTAACGGACATTACCTAATCCTGCAACCACGTTTGCATCAGCAAAGTAATCGCTTTCGATAACAAAGGTGCTTGCACTGACATTTTTACTCTTAACATAGTAAATGTTTCCATTTGCAGTGCTATCACCGTCACATAGTAATGTTACAAAGCTAGGTGCTGTTACGAATGTAATGTTAGCACTGTCAATTATAACGTTGCCTACGCTGTTGAATGTTACGTTAGCATTAAATGTATAATCAGTAGACTCGCCTGCAACTAACTGTACAGCATCGCCATTCTTGATATTTGAGTTAGTGATATTTGATATTGTAACAACATTACTTGGGCTTGATGCACTTGCAGTAGCACCTCTGTATACTTTTGATGATACAGGAACAATATTTTCAACAGCTACAACACTGTTTGGATGTGGTCCAATACTCTTAATACGAGCCTCAATCATCTTAGGTGGCTGAGGATCTTTAATTAATGCCTTCTTATCTTGGATAACAGTTTCGTTTGTCCAAATAACTACATTATCACTTACGTTAGCATTTTTAAGAGTTAGATAATAATCCATGTATCTAGATGTATTATCACTACCAATCATGTTTGTATCTAAATATGCAAACAAGCTCTTGTCTGTGTACAAGAATGCTTCATTAGTGCCGGGTGCAGTTTCTACGAAGGAAACTTTTGAACCAATAGATTGTAACTTATAAACGTTCCAGTTCTTTGATTCGTCTGATGCCATATGGATTAAGCTGCCGCCGGCTGGCTTAATAATTACATTATCATCGAATAAATCAGGTAAGCCGGAAATATCAAATGACATAAAGTTAATATTTGCAGGATTTACATAACCTGAGTTTGGAACACGAGCATACTTGTTAGTAGTTAAACCATATGCATTAACTTCTCTTGTAGTAGGCCATAGATTGTTTTCTCTTACACCGATTGGCTTCTTAAGGAATCTTGAAGAATCGTCGATGTCGATTAAAATAATATCGTCGTCTTTAGCGTCGGGTGTAATTTCATAATTACGTCTTGTGCCTAACTTAATTGCAATGTTATCGTGCGATTCAACAGTAACCTGTAAAACGCTTCCTGTAATATCACCCTTAAATGTATCAGTAAAGTCAATTGTAGACTTTTCTACAACATAAACGTTGGCACGACTTGCTAGAACAAATCGCGATGAGCCTGTTGCAGGATTTGGCAATGATGTTAATACTGATATTGGCAGCAATGAAATATTTGAAAATTCAATTGTGTTTGCAGTAACAGAGAAAATGGTTTCATCGGGTCTGTTTTCAATTAACACACCGTTAACATATACTTCAACAAATGGATAGTTATTATTATCTGTTGTTGTATAATTCTCTGCTGCAATAGCTGTGGTACCGTTGACTAGGCCTGTATTCAATGTTACAGTTAGGGGATTCCCTTGATCAACAGTCGATGATGTACTAATCTGCCATCTGTCGCCCGCATCGTAAGACCATTTAGACGAGTCTACAGATGATCCGTTTACTTTTACAGAAATGTCGCTTTGTACAGTATTGTTAGCTGTTTCAAATCCGTAACGTTGGCGTGGTTCGTAACGATATCCGGTACCTAGTGTTGCAGTATAGTGAACACCGTTCTGATATGCATCAACACTGTTGTTTAGATTTAAGTTAGCATCGGCACTGTTAATTGTAAAGCCGTTGCCTCTTAATTCTAGAATATATTTTGCTACAACCGATCCGCCAATGTTTACATCGCTACGGATAGCATATGCAGTTATGCCTGTGTTTGCATCGTTAATTTCATTAACAATATCTTCAACGTTTGTGACTGCGCTTAGATCAAATGTAGTAGTTACGTTTGATGTGCCGCTGAAATCAGTAACAGTTAAGTTACCACTTAGTTCTGCACCAGTTGTGCTGATAAAATCTGAGCTTAGTGCGCGAACTGTTTCAAATGTAATGTCATCTTGCTGAATAATAATATTACCTGCAATAACAGTTACACCAACAATCTCGCCGTATCCTGAACCAGGATTTGTAACAGTAATACTATCAAGTTCGCCGTTGCTCTTTAGTGTTGCTTCAGCAGTTGCTCTTACTCCCTTGCTTGAAGGCGGAGCAGAAATGATAATCTGTGGAACGCTGAAGTATTTGTGCTTACGCTCTAGTACTTCAATCTTGTCAACTACGTTAGTAGTATCTTCTGGGAAAGCTAGAGTGAATAATTGTGGATCTTGAACGATGTCGTTTCGATCAAGTTTTAGTTCAACACTCTGATCTTGGTTTACATCACCAAAGTCGCCTACACGTAATGCCCACTCGTCGTACACGTTGATTTCGCTCGATGGTGAACGTGAAAGTGCGGGTACAACAACACCAATTCGCTCTAGACTTGATGTAGTACCTTTACTCTGTAGCATACCTGTGTAGAAATCATACTGCTGATCGTCGACAATATCAAGTTCAGTTAAGTAATCTTTTCTTTCAAAGCCAAACACTGCACGACTTGCTTCGTATAGCTGCTTCTCAACTGGAATAAAGCCTAGTTCATGATAGCGACCTAAACTTTCAGCCATGTTATCTAAGTTTGGCTTTAAGCTATCATCGCCAATAATGAAACCTTCGCTGAGGAATCTGCCATCCCAACCTGCTGTGCGAGATGTTTTAATTTTAAATCTGCTGTGCGCTTGATTAAACTGTGGGTTAAAGATAATATCATTGAACTGTGTTGTATTATCAACAACAAACGCATGTTCGATTTCTTTTGTATATAGAACAGCGCCGTAAATTTGTTCGCCTGCTGGTGGTGTAATCTCAATAATGTTGTCTTGACGTACAATTGCACACTGCGATGGATCAATCGCGACACCATTTTGGTTTACAATGTTGAATTGTGAACGATCTGAACGATTAATTTTAGCAATAAAGCCGCGTGGTGCAGTAAATGTTACCTTATTAGCCATTGGGCTTAGTTCTAAGGTATTGCCTGTTTCCCAGCTACCTGTTGTCCAGAATAGGAATTGCTTTGCAGCATATGCCCAATCTCTTACTTCGCCGATAGTTTCGTCAAAGTTGCCAAAAGTGTAACCTTTGCTTTCTTGATACCTGCCTAAGCTGATTAGGAAATCGTATAGTGATTCGTCATCAACAAATACAGTTTCGTATTCGATACGTAAAATGTTACCTGTGGTTTGCTGATATAATGTTCCGGAAGCTGCGCCAATCTGTGGCAATGCGCCGAGGCGCTTCCACTTGCTGCTATCAAATGTAGTACCAGTCTTAACTGTTTCTTTAGCAGAATAATATGCACCTTTATATCTTACAAGTGTGCCTGCTTTGTAATTTGTATTATTTGAATAGTCAACAAACTGTGCAGGTGTGCCGCCGACACTTACACGTTCTCTTCCCTTAGTTTTGTCACTTTCTAAGATATTGAAATATCCTTGGTTCTTGTCATAACCACGAACCTTATATCCTTCGCTGATCTTTTCAATAATTACACCGCTGTAGAAATTTCTTGACTTATATGGTGAACTATGTGGTAGTACAGTAATGTTTTCCTGTGGGATGAGCAAGCTAGTAGCATTACCGTCGTTACTGTACTGGTCAGTTCTTAATGTCATAGTGTCTTTGTCAATAAAGCCACTCATTCTATGACCAAGTTTAGTATTAAGTGTTCTTACTTTGGTTGCGAAATCTAACTCAGGTGTTAAGTTCTGGAATCTTAACCAAGTGTTAATAAATTGAGTATAACCAATATTAGTAATAAAGTTACCGTTTGTGTCAACATCACCGTGAATTTCAAAATCAGTATCAGATGTAAACTTCCAAGGTAAGTTAGTTAGTGTTGATAACTTATACTGTTTGTTAGCTGTTGGACGATATAGCTTGGTTGGGTCAGCAAACTCAGTTGCAAACTTACCTGGCTTTGCTAATAGCAGTGCTTCGACTACAGCAAAAGGATATCCTTCTGTGTACTTCCATGCGTTTTCTGCTGGTGCGCCATCGCCAAATTTCCAAGTGTTATCTCTTAAATCTGTTGTAGCATAAGTGATAGTTAGTGTACTTGTTAATGCAGGCGTAGCATCTGCATCAAATGTACCGCTACTAATATTATTCTTATCTAGTTCTTGTGCCGCTGCATAGTACTTACCTGCCCAAACCTTTGTTGCGCCGGTGTGATTCATGTAGCCGCCGCCTACAGCGTATGGGAACATTGGTTGGCCTGCATCATCGATAGTAGCAACATAGAACCAAATTGGTGTGCTTGGGCTATCTGGTGTAGTACCGTAACGTAAGTTATACTGATTGGTATAACCAGGCTGTGAAATCTTTGTCGAGTCAATTTCATAGTCCTCAACGAACATACCTGTGTATGCGCCACCGGGGCCAGAAGTACGAATACCTTGACGTAATCTAAATGGACTCTTGATGTTAACAATATCAGCAGCGTTTACAGGCTGATTTGAACTGTTGTATTCTCTGTAACCGTATGGGCCGTAAATTGGTAGACCGTCAAAAGCCCAACCAACAATGGGACTATGAGTGTCACTATCCCATTTTAAAGCGCCATCTTCTTCAATAACACCGTCAACTAAACCAACCACTTCAGGTGTAACAGAGTGATAGTGGAATAATCCTCCTACAGTACTGTGACTGTATGTAGCTAACTCATTGTAGTCATCGATAGTACCGTTGTTGTAATGCCATTCGCCTGCATCATTCCAACTCTTTACAGATTTAGGAGTGTATAGCGCAATGCCATTTACCATTACTGCTACGCCATAGTTAGGCATTGTAGTAGGAGAGCTTGCAGCAATGTTTAGGTTAATATTTGGAATGTTATAGGAAACATTTTGTTCTTCAATAGGACCAAACCCAACAGCATTAGTCTCAACATCAACTGTGTGATTTGTGATGTTGCGACCAGCAATATAGATGTTGCTGTTGTCATAGGTTACATTTAAACCATTCACAGTAATAAAACTATCTAGCTTATAGTTTAAGCCAGATGCTCTGCTATTGCCCCAAACTTGGTTCTTAGTAGTCGAACCAGTGCTTGCAATTTCCTTAGGTGTACGTAAATCACCGTTAGCATCGACTGGCAATACAAGATGTAGACCTTCTCTGCGATAAGGATTGTTTGTTAGATATGCATCAGCGGTAACGTTTTCTCTGTTACCCTGACGAATAATACCCTGTTCTAAATCATCCCACATTGCAGTATTAACACTGCCGTAATCTGTGCCGTACTGTGCATCCCACCAAGTTGGTTTTTCAAAGAATGCAAGCATTTCCCATGGGTGAGTATGTGGTCTTACTGTATCGTAGTAATATTCGTACCAGCCTCTCCAGTGACCTGGTAGGTTAACATCTGCACCGCGATAGTTCCAAGTCCATTCATTGCTGTCAGCGTAGAATTCATTAGTTACATAGTCAATCTTGTTACCTAATGCCCAATTTGAGAAATAATATCTTAGTAAACTTACCCATTCTGAATTAGTGTAACCTGTATTTCTAAAGATACCAGGCTTTAATGTGTAGATGTTTAATTCAGGTAGTGCGTTAGCAATTCTAAATTCTGCTTTTGCACTGTTAAACATGCGCTTTTCAAATTCTAATAGAATTTCGTCGCGGCGATCGCCCCATAGAGTTGTGCGTGAGCCGTCGTGACCTACTAATACTCTAATTGGTGTTTGGAAACTATTATCAAATTCAATAGTTGGCTGATATAGAGGGAATAATCCTAGTACACTAGGTGTAGGTGGGCATTGTGCGCTGTCGCGTTCAACGTCATAAATCTTAAGAACAATTTCATCATCCAAGTCAACTGTTACTTCGCTGGTTAGCTGAATAGTAATAGGATTGAAATTTGTAATTGTGTATTCACTGTCAATTGTTAACAGTTTAGTTTGGTTAGTATCTGCATTGATATGATATACTAATAAACTATTTTCAATTTTATCTAAATTAGCAAATAGGTCTGAAACAAATTCTGATGTGTTTACATCATTAATTTCAAATCTAGTTTCTTGGTAGTTATCGCCATATGGAAGAACATATGTTCTATTGAACACATTCTTACCAATGTTATAAGAAACAATATTTTGTAAAACTTTTTCTAATACAAATTCATTTGACAAATTGTCTGTATCAAACAGTGTATAGTAAGAACTGATTTCTTTCTTTAATCTTGCCTTATACTTGATATATTCGTCGGCATTAAATCTAATAGCATCAACTAGATTGTGAGGCTGATCATCAAGTAGCAATGCACCTAAAATACCGTCTTGCTCTGAAACAACAATATCTGTTGCATAGGTTGTATCGTTTGGTGTGCTTGAGAAATTGTTAACTTGTAGGGCATCGCCCTCAAAGCCAACCTGTCTTTCCATGAAGCCTTTGAAGTGTTGAGTAAATTCAGGAGATGAAATACTGTTAAGTTCGTCCTTCAGTGGATTGTTCTTCCACTCTAGTGGAATTTCATACTTGGTAATAGCGTTTTCGTTAACAACTAACTGTCCGGCAGTAGAAAATGAATCAATATAAATGAAATCACCACTGCTAAAGTTAGCAGTATCAAATACAATGTAGCCTTCTCTAAATGTGCCGTATGCCCAATCGGTGCGGCGAAGACCGTTTACAAAAACATTGATATCGTAACTGTTATCTTCGCGACGATCAGGCGAACAACCGATCCAAAATTCTCTGCGATTTTGATCAAGGTCGAATCTATCAATTGTGTATTTAGAAACTAAACGTTGTTGTGCAGGATTTCTTGCAGGAACAAAGTGAGATAGTAGTTCAACTTCGTTACCTGAATCAATCTTATAAAACTTGTAGCCTACTGTTCTTTCTATTTCACCACCAAATGGTGTATATTCGTGATCGTATGTTGCCATGTCGATAGCAAATTCGATTTCACTACTTGCTTTAAATGCTTTCCATGATAGTGGGAAGCCTAGTACACTGTCATTTACTCCTGTGCCGTTAGCATATGAGAATATTTTGTTACCTTCAAAATTGTTTGAAGGATATACGCCTTCGTCACCTAAGTAAACACCGTTGACATCGTATAGATTAAATAGCGGTGCTTGATTTGTTTTAATTTTTCGTTGACATAGAACTAGTCCTGCTGTAGTGTAACGATATTCTGAACCAATTCCAGTCGCGCCTGCTCTTACTAAAAGAACATCATCGACTGCTAATTCCCAAGGAACAAAGTTATAATCGCCTTCTACTGCACCAAGAGGGTTAAGTTCGGGGTGAGGAGCCTTAACTACTTCAATAAAACCTGTTGAAATATCTGTATACGCAACATACACAAATTTTGAAATTTCAGGTGATTCGTTAGGGAAAATAATTGTTTGTTTTTCGATAGGTGTGCTATCGATTAAGAAGCCTGTGGGCTGACCTCTAACTTCATCTAAAGTATAAGCTGTAGATGCTACAATTACACTACCAACGCCACGCTTACCGTGGTTATATAGCTCTAGTCTACGATCAAATTCAATAATTGGACGCTGTGCTCTGTATTCAGCAGCTGGCACGTTCATGCCAGCATCTTTAAAGTTATCTCTGTGATACCAGAAGTTAATTGTGCTCCAGATATTTTTGTTTTCAGAGCCGCGCTGAACAGTTAGATATTCTGGTGGGCTTGCATTTAAACCAGCGTCCCATAGTGCATCACCATCAAAGTCGTCATCATCTAAGTCATTTCTGTCGTACGACCACTGGCCACCCATTAGATAATACTGACCACTTACAGGATTAATTCCTAATCTTGAGCCAGCTGGATAGCCTGTGAATGCTGTTGCTGAAGATATAGTATGTGATTTATTAATAGTCCAAGTACTGCCTGAACCAGACAATACAATAGTATGTGGAAGCAATCCGCTAGCGGAAAGTACCATACCAGCTTTAATTGTGCCGCCGCCGTTTAGGTCAACCACTGTTAGAGTTGTACCCGAAATAGTTAAATTACCTTTAGCTTCGCTACCTTGCCATTCGTAGTTAACATCTGCTAGGAAGTCGCGGCCACTGAACGATAGTGTGGGATCTGTGATTGCTGTATCTTTTTCAAATGTTACAGCAGAACCTAAAACTACTGTTGGGTTAATTACAAATGTTTCTGGGAAACTTTGTAGTGAACTATTGATAACATCTACTGTATAGACGCCGGTGCCGCCAGTAGTACCGCTTACCTGTGCAACTACCTTTGTTTTGTTAACAAGGTTAGCATTATTAATAACAGCACCCACAGTAATACTGCCACTAACTACGTTAGTAACAGTAAATTTAGTAGATTTTTTAATAAATCCTTGTGCGTTGTTACCAGTGTCACCAATATAAACTATATCGTTAGCGTTTAATGGATCAATTAGTTTAAAGCTGTTGCTGTTGACTACTGATACTTGATATGTTCCGCCAGATGAAACTGATCCAATTGGTGTGCCGCCGCCGGCATCATAAATTACTTCGTCACCTGTAACTAAACCGTGATTAGGATATGTAAATGTTTCAGTTACAACGTTAACATTTGAAGTAGGTACAGTTAAGTACTCGCCAAAGTATCCTTCAACTTCCGCGCCGTTAATTTTTTTAGAAACGATGCCGCTAAAAATACCTGTTACAGATTGCCCTACTCTAACGTTTGCAGGATCAGCAGTAACAAAAATATCTTCTGTTGTAATTACATTTGCAGCGCCTGTAAACAAGTTAGCATAATCAATGTCGTATTCAATCGCAATATCATTAACAGCAACTGATACTAAACCAGTGTAGCCAACACCTTGGTCAATAATATTAACACCTGTAATTGCACCGTTAGCTGCTACGTTTGCTGTTGCGCTAGCAACGTTTGCATTTGAACCTAAAATACTAATAGTAGGATTTACGTAGCCAATGCCGCGATTGACAATTGTCACGCTACTAATATTACCCGCTTGGTATGCAATGTCAGGATGATTTAATGGGAAATATGAACCGTCAAACGGTGCTTCGACTGGAGTCGAGAACACAGTTTGGAATTGATTTCTTCTAGGTACTAGATAAATGCTTTCGCCAACACCCTGAACAATATAGTCAATTTCTAATTCAGTGCTAGGAATTACATACTCGCCTCTAAAACGAATAACCATTCCATTACGTAGTGGTTTACCGTTTAGAGGAATAAAATACTGCTTGCCCAATACATCGCGTTCAATGTCAATTGGATTTGTTAGTGTACCGCGAATGTCGATGACAGTTGGGCCGTCTGGATACCAATAGTACTCTTGATAGTTTACAAATTTATCAATGTCAATTGGTGGGACAAAGCTATAAAACTTTGACCCAAAAATCTTATTTTGATTTGATGTGTCTACACCATAAGTAGAAAGAATGTCAATTAGTTCGTCAAAGAAAATAAAATCTTCACTTTCTTTAGTTGTGTAGTTAATGGTGTTAACTACAGGCGAAAGTGCATAGTGTGCTTTATCAGATGTGGGTTCCTTAATGTAACCTGTAACACCTAGATCAGCGTTTGTTTTAGAACCTATATAACCTGTTACTGTTTCTACATTTGCTTTGCTGAACAGTTGTTCAACTGTGCTTTCAAAAAAGTTTTTGATTGCTGTAGTTTGTAATACTACCGGAAGTTTTTTGTAGATTTTATTAGCCATCTAATGTTACACCTTTAACGATCAGCTCTTAATACTTGTGAACTTATTCTTTCTACAATTTCAATATCATTTACTGTTGCTGTACTTGCGAATAGTTCGTTTGGTTCTGCTTTTACTGAGAACATATCACCGAATGTTCCTGAAGTGTTGCGTGGTAGAATAACAATGCTACCAATTGCACTACCTAAACGCTGGTGAATGTAAGAACTTAGTTCTGTAAAGTAAAATGTTTCGCCAAACTCCCAATTCTCTACTTCAAAGTAATTATTTATCGCTGTAATTATCTGGGATTTTAATTCGTTGTCACTAATATTATTACTTAACTTTACAACTCTAAATTTTGCTTGATATTGGCTATCTGCAAAAGGACCAAATAGCAATTTAAACTTAGCACTTCTAAATACAATGGTATCACTTGCACTCTTGTATTCGTTTAGATTTTCAAATTCGTTTGCTAGTTCAAAGCTAGTAGGCTCAACAGGGAAGTTAAATACACCAGGTTGTTTTAGGTATGTTTTAATTTCATTATAATAAGAATTTGTTAACACAATCATTTCAACAACATTACTAATACTAGGATCAATACGTACATCCTTAGGTGCAACGTGCTGCCAACGAATAACTGAATCTTGTTGTAGCGGCAATGATATATCTTGTGTTGGACCACGACCTGTTCTAACAAAGAAGTCACTAGTTTCAACTAGACTTACAATATTAGTGTTTGTACTATTTGGTGTATTTAGATATACTTTATTTTCAGCTTCTGCATATACTTTTAATCCAGCAGCCTTACCCTGATCGTTTTCTACAACAGATGCAGTAGCTAAATCTTTAGCAAATAGCCAGTCTAAAATTTTAACGCCGTTGTCTTCAACTTGATATGCTTTCGCATAACTCTCACTAAAAATAAAGTTTGTTGAAATATCGTATCGAATATTATTTTCTTTTCTAAAATCGGCAATTATACCTTGTGTTGGTCTATCATAAGTATAACCATCAAAGTCTGTATAATATTCAAAAACCTGAATATTTGTATCGTATACATATTCTTTAAACTGTAGTGGACGATCAGGTACCATATCGCTGTCAGTGTCGATAGGTGCAACAATTACTTTACGAGGATCAGTATAACCATCATTGTATTTGTATACATCTGATACTTCCCAAATAATTTCTTGATCTAAGCGTTCTTTATTTTGAATATAATCAACAATGATTTTATCTTTGCTTACTGCACTAGTTCTATCTGATGAATAGTGATACTGATTTAATTGTAGACTAGAGTATATTAAGTTACCACTTTGTGTAGCTACATTAGCATTTGCTAGATATAATCTGCCTTCTGTTGTTGTATCTAAGTTATCTGAATCTAACCCTGTTGGATTTGTCCCGTAGCTGTAGCATACTGCATTTCCACTAAACACTAATAACGATGTTCCGTCGTTCGATGGTAATCTATACGTAATGTTGCCAGTAATTGGGTCAATGATGTTACCGCCAAATGTTGTATTATTAAATGGAATAGTAATACTGCTAGGAATCTTATTAATTTGTCCTGAGTTATTTGCAATAGTTACTAGCTTTGTTTGTGACTCTAATTCACCAGTATCAAACCAAGTTGGCAACAGTACTGCTGCTTCGCTAACATATTGATTACCTGTTGCGGTATCTACTGTATTAACAACGCTTCCTTTTGGCTTAAACAGACCAAAATTACTTTTCCAATAAACATTCACATCAAACCATTTAGTATCTCTAGTCTTTAGAACAATACCAGGACTATATGTACGTGGAATATAAGTTGTTCCTGTTGAAGTGTTTCTCCAGCGATAATCGTTGTTGCTAATTTTATGCCATTCAAATGTATCACTGTCAAATGGCTTTGCATTAATTGTTGTAAATGTAATTGTATCTTTTGATGATCTGTTATTGTTATCTAATACTTTGACATTCTTGATATTGTAAAATTTTAAATCGTTTTTACTTTGAACAATATAATTTTGTCCTCGAACAGTAGCATTGTATCTGTAACTAAATGCATTAACAGGATAATATTCCATTAAAATTAACCAGCTAGAGTCTAGCCCTTGACTGCTGGTATCTCTTGCATAAGATACAGAAAAAGAACTAGTTTTATCTAAGTCTTTGTTTGGAATAACGTACCATGCATCTGCATATAGATCGTAACCTAGACCAAATGTTCTGCGATTATTAATTTCATTCTGAATGTCACCTGCTTCAGCAACAGTGAATAGTTTTCTCATAGAAACAATCACTTCAGTTGCAAGCCAGCCGCGCTCAATTTCTTCGCTAAGTGTCCAAGGACCAACGCTGGTAACTAAACCACTCGAAAGTGCGCCGTTATTAACTACGCTAATTACTCTAACCCATTTATATTCAGACAAGTCTGATGAGTTAACAAATTTAATTAATGAGTTTTCTTTAAACATCTTGGTACTATCGTTGATGTTTAACATAACAACCTGAGTACCTGAGCTAAATGTTTCTGTCATATAGCCGGTCGAGCCTAATGCGTCAGCTGGTAGCGGCTCCCAACGAATGTTTAAATTGCTAACAATAAATTTATTTTCCTGGAAAGATGTCCAAGTATTACGCATTCCATAGTATATAAAATTATTTAATTTTTGTGTTTTTAAAATTTCTGGTAAAATACTAACTACAACTTCGCGTGAAGTAGTGTTATCGTTGATAACAATAGACTGTGATGCATTACTATTTTCAACATACAGAATCGCATCTTTAGCAAAAGTGTCTAAACTTTGATATGTACCTGTAGGATCGTTAATGTCAATATAACGACTATGACCAGCATGTGTTCTGTTAAGCGCCTTGAGCTTTAATATGTTGTTGCTTTGGCTCAATGGAAATACATTGTAGTCCTGTGCAGATACCATACGATTTTGTGTATAGTATACTTGTGGTGCTCTACGTTTAATTGCTGCAAGACTTTCTGGCGGTAAGCTGTTGTTTACACGATACTCTAGTCTAAATGTTAGTGTTAATGCCTGACTTTGATCTCGCTTGTCAACATAAGGAATAGTGATAGAAATATTTCTAGCATCGTCTGGCTGAATAATGTATCGAGTAGGGTCGCTGGTTCTAAACCAAAGTCTAAAAATTCCATATGGAACATTACCAAAGTTACCGTCGGAGAATTTTAACTTAATACCTGAGTTGTCGATATTTTCGACCGCATATAAGTTTTTAGTATTTTTAGAAACACTGTTATAGTTGAGTGTTTGACCAACAGTGTTTGGTACTTTTTCCCATTTATTGATAATAAGACCTGCACTGTTAATTTCTTGCAGATACACATCAAGTTCATTGATGTTTGCAACAGACACAGTTTCTTCACGACCTTGTATTGAAGCAGTATAGTCAAAATCTCTAAAGTCTAACTCGCCTTGTTTGAACATTACAAAGAAGCCTGTATTTTTACTTGCTAATCCTAGGCTGTCGTTTCTATAAACAATGTTAAACAAATCAGTTGGGTCTGGATGTCTTTCGTATAGATAGCCGTTATCAATAAAGTCAGGGTTTACAACGTTGAACGGTCTATTCACACCTTCAACCGCAAGGTTAAAGTTATATGCTACTGGTGCAGTGATAGGTGTGTTTAGCTGATATAGTTCTGTAGGAATGTTACCTAGCGTACCTGCCTTAACTGGAGCAGTAAATCTGTTTGCAGTACTCATTGCTGCATTAAGTACAGAAATAAACTGCTCATAGCTTAATGGATTATTGGAGTCATCCCAAAATACATTAACATTGTTTAAGTCATTGCCTTGACTGTCGATAACTGATTCTGTTGTTCTAACACTGGTAATCTTCATCAAACCGCTAGCTGGCACATTGCGCTTTGGATTGTAGCCTAGCATACGTGCTAGTTTAAATACGCTGTCGCGACGTTCAGCAGTTTCTAAAAAGTTTTCGCGACTGTTTAAGTCCATGCGGAAAGCAAGTGACTGTGAAAGGTAAGCAAGCATTTCAATGATAGCAATAAATTCACTGCTTTCAATATAGTCATTGAAATTTTCTGGATAGTTAGTACGAACATAATCAACTAGTGCTGTTCGGATACTGTCAAAATCATATGCCTGGAAGTTTACTTGGCTGTATGCTTTATATGCTACAGTCCAATCTTCAGCAGCGAACAAATTATTTTGTCTATTAACTATTGCCATTACTCGATACCTTCATTCATTTGCTTTTCAAAAATTAGATATAAACTTTCAACATTGTTGAAGGGCAAATATCTTAACTCAACATCGGCTGATATAGCATGGTCAGAAATGTAAACAGTTGTTTTAACATGCTCAACTCTGCTGTCTTTGTCGACAATACGCTTAATATCTTCAGTAACAACATCAACTAACGTATCGTCGTTTGGATCCATAAGCATATCCCAGATAATACTACCAAAATTAGGGCGCATTACACGCTCACCTTTTTTGGTATAGAATTCATTAAGCAAGTCGCGCTTAATCAGATCTTGATCTGTAAGCGTAAATGGGGCTTTTACCCTATCTAATGTACTGAATCCTTTGAATGTTGCCATAACAATATTTATCAAAAAAATTAAATATAGTTTTAATTGACGTTCAAAATAAGACTTGACACTGAGACTAGAATTTGTTATAGTAGTGCATAGTTTTAATTTAGGACAACGTCATGTTTGTAAAGATTCCCGAAAATGGATACTGGTTTAAGAAGGACGGTATCCGCAAGATTGAAGAAAAGTATGGCGCCAAATACATGGGTTTTTGGGCCACTAAAAACAGTCGCGGGTATTGGAATGAAAGTCCCGTAGACGTTTTCTATCAGCCCAATCCGGATACCAGTAAGGGTCATACACATTACTTTGGTATGTTTGTGCGAGACGATTCGGTATATATCACTGAAGCCGGCACTGCATTTAGTGATCCTATTTCAGGCATCCCCACAGACGATGGTGAAGTTATTGTAAGTCGTTATCGTCATGATTATGTTACCAAAGATGGACGTATGATTGATGGTGGGCGAGACTATGTTCGTGCAAGTATGCACCCGACTGTTATGGTCACTGTGGACGGTGATCGTTTCGTAATTACAGAAAGGGAAAACGTTGAAGAAGGTATCTAAAGAACAAGCACTAAAGACAGCGGCGTTTGTTGCTGTGTTTGGCATCACTGGCATTGTTGCATATGCTGCAACTCGTGCTTACAAGTCTATTCGAGACATTGGTAACTTTGACGGTGATTTGAGCAACGATGTTGGGCTATCATCTATGATGGGGCGGCGTGATGAATGAGGAAGAAAAGGCTGCTCGTGAAGCGGCGCTAGTTAAGTTAGCCGAACTAGGTCAGGAAATGGAACGTGCTCGTAAACTTTACGAACACGACAATGACACTTGGTGGAATGGTTTATCAGAGAAGGAGCGCGAAGATGCGTTCTATGCTGTATGTAAGCGTATCCACCGAGGAGACATTGAACTAAATGGAACTTACCGATATGTTCTCTATGATGTTTTTGGTTTTGATGCTGGCATGTATGGTGCTGGTATGGACTGCGGCTATATGGCAATTCATA
>JACCDX011671620.1_pt1 | contig 30270 bp, 23 predicted proteins | sample 7449681 | NCBI WGS metagenome assembly JACCDX01 (sample SAMN15323450, study PRJNA562643) | freshwater metagenome | isolation source: river surface water | place: USA:Blue River Watershed | collected 2017-08-18
AACAATAGAATTAGTTATTAAGATAAGTCCCATATATAATTATGCGTATCGCATTGTATTATATCAAATGAATCTAGTCTAACTAAGATTGTCGTATAATTGATATAGAGTTTAACGATAGAATTAGTTATTAAGATAAGTCCCATATATAATTATGCGTATCGCATTGGTATTATATCAAATGAATCTATTCTAACTAAGATTGTTGTATAATTGATATAGAGTTTAACGATAGAATTAGTTATTAAGATAAGTCCCATATATAATTATGCGTATCGCATTGTATTATATCAAATGAATCTAGTCTAACTAAGATTGTCGTATAATTGATATAGAGTTTAACAATAGAATTAGTTATTAATAAAAAAGTAGCAATTGTCATACAAACTAATAAATAATCCTGGATAATAAAAAAATTAATAAGTTTAGCATTAAAATTGAAAAAATGATTTTAATTTGCCTAAATTGCTAATCTAAAATCAATTTGGATTTTATGAATAAATAGATTTTAAAAAGTGATATTATTAATTAATAAATTTTAAGATTTGTTATCTAAATTTAAAAATTATAAAAATAAATAAACTATAGGTATAAATAGATTAATTATAACTTATTAATATACGAAGTATATATGAATGATTTTTGATATAAAATTTGATTTATTTTATTTTGAATAACAATTTATACAAAATAACATAAAAGATGGAAATAACCGATAAATATCATTCACATTTTCATAAATTTAATGATGAAAACTTACGTGTATGTGTAAGTAAATTAGAAATGGGAAAATTATTAGTAGTTCCAAGTAATTCTACATATATAATAGGTGTAAATGCCTTGAATAAAGAATCTGTAGAATTTTTAAAGGAAATTACAAAAACAAAAGATGAAGAATTGATTATGTTTGGATTATCTTGGGATTTACTACGATTATTATTTCCAATTAGTAATGAATTATATAATAAAGTAAATGATTTAATTCAAAAATATTCTTCAGAAGAAATGGTTATTAATTTTAAAATAAAAGAAATTAATTATAAAATTTGTTTTCCAAAAGACCCAATTTTTAAACGTATATTAGAATTATTTAAATTACCTATTATTGGAACTAAAGCAACTAATTTACAATATGGATTTGATTGTATTAATAGTGAAATGACCGAATTTACATTTAAAAATTATGGTATTGATGTATTATTAAATGATAATCCTTGTAAATATGCTATTGATTATACTTATATTAATGTTGATTTAAATGATGAAATACCTAGAATATTTATTCCTGGATTTAATTTCAATATATTTAATAAATATTGTAAAGTTGATATTAATCCTGAAAATATTAAAACAATAAATTTTGCTAAAAAGAAAAAATCATTTATGTTTAATTTTATTGATTATGATAATTCAAATGATAAATTAGAATTTACAAAAGAAATTCAAAATGCAGTAATGATGTATATTAACGAGTCAATTATTATCGATTTTAGTGGTAAAAACAAAATTTTATCATTTAAGGCTGCAGCCTATGTAGATTTATCACTATCTGGTGATATAAATGAAGCATTATTTAATATTTACAATGTTTTATACCAAACTATAGATGTTGATGTATCTAATATATTATTCTTTGATTACTATAGTAATAAAAATGAATATATACAATTATACTATATAATATACAAATATTGTGAAGGAAAACAATTAGCAATACCATACCAATGTTTCTCAGAAGAAGAAAGAGATAGATGGGCTTATTCAGATATAGATAATGAATTAATTGAATACGAAAGAATTGAGGATAACGAAAGAATTGAAGAACAATTAGAAAATTATCAAGAACAAGAATTAGATATAATTAATGAAGAAGAAATAAATGATTAAAATTTGATTTTAAATTTAAAGATAATTTTTATTTTAATAATTAAAATAATGTCCTATTTATTAATTGATTTATCATATTATAATTTTTATAGATTCTATGCTATAAAACAATGGTATACTCGTGCTCATCCAGAAGATAAATTTGAAGATGACTATGATTGGTCTAAAAATACTTTATTTTATGAAAAATTTAAGAAATTATACTTGGAAACATTAGCAACATTTCAAAAAAAATTTAAACCAAGTAAGATTATATTATGTCGTGATTGTCCTCGTTCGACTATATGGAGAATGTCAATATTCAACGAATATAAAGGAACAAGAGATGCGAATAATAAAAATTTTACAGGTGGTAAGAATATATTTGAAAAAATATATAATGAAATATTACCAGAAATTTTAGAAAAAGACAGTAAAATTAAATTAATATGTGCGCCTCAATTAGAAGCGGATGATTTAATTTATTTAACAATTAAAAATATGAATGAATCAACAACAATTACTAAACCTGAAATTATTAGAGTAATATCAAGTGATAACGATTTATTACAGATTGTTGGTGAATTTGATAATGTCGATTTATTAGATGCAAAAATGAAATCATATAAAGAAAAGGCTGGTAAAACACGTGATGAAACATTATTAAAGAAAATAATATTAGGTGATAATAGTGATAATATACCAAAGGCATTTAAAAAAGTTGGAGAAAAAACAGCACAAATATTAATAGACAATCCCGAAAAATTAATGGAAAAATTAAAGGATGATAAAGATGGTTTTGAACAATTTGCTAAAAATAAATTATTAGTAGATTTTCATTATATACCAGATGAATTACAAGAATATTATAAAAATAGTGTATTTAATGCATTATATTAAATAGTGTATTTAATACACTATGTTTTTGAATTCAATATATGATAAAATAAAAATATAAATTATTTTTTTATTATATCATTTTTATATATAGATGTCAAATAATTCAGTATTAAGTTCTAAATACGCAAATATTGAAAATTTAAAAGTCTCTAATATTTCAGGTAATTTACCTTTTAATGATAATATAAATGTTAAGGGTAGATTATTTTTAAACCAAACAAAAGAACCGGAATATGATAATGAAGTAGTTACTAAGAAATATGTTGATGAACGCGTAAATACTTATACAAATGATTTAGATGTTATTACAGTTGATAAAAATACTTCATTTATTGATTATAATAATTTACAAAATACATTCTTTACTCATATAGGTGGTTCAGGCGATGATCTTAATACAAAAATATCAATCGATGATAGTGGTAATGTATATATGGCTGGTGTATTTAGAAGTAATGAATTAAATATTTATGATTCAACAAATAATAAAATACCGGTTGCAAGCACATTTAAAGATGGTGATAAATCATTATTTTTAACAAAATATAATGATGCTGGTGTTAATCAGTGGAAAACTAAAATAGGTGGATATTATTCTAAAAGCGACCCAAGTATTTATGCTACATCAAATGGTAATATTTATGTAGCATTATTATCATATGATGATGAACCAATTAAAATATATGATACTACAAATGATTTAACACCTGTTAAAACTTTACCAGCATATGGCGAAGATGATGCAAATACAATCTTTGTTAAATATGATACAAATGGTATTTTTAAATTTAATTTACGTATAACAGGGTTTGATATAGAATCAACTCCGACTTTTACTTCTAATACAGCAGTCGCTGGTGATTTAAGTGATAATATTTATATAGCTGGCTATTATTATGGTATAGGGTTTCATGTATATGATTTAAGTAGTGATTTAGTTCCAAGTTTCACATTTAGAAATGAAAACATAGAAACTCAATCTTATTTTATAGTCAGTTTCGATAAAGAAGGTAATTTTAGATGGGCTAATCATTTACAAGGTGGTTTAGTTCCTAATAATGAAATTCCTATGTCAGACTCAGATTATTTTAAATATATAAATATTGGTTTAAATTGTGATTCAAATAGTAATTTATATTTAACCTCTTCATTCTATGATGATGTATCAATATTTAGACCATTTATTAAAAATAGATGTAAATGTAAATATGATTGTGCATCTGTATGTGTCTCAGACTGTAATAATTTATGTTATAATAATTGTGATATAGAATGTTATGATTTATCATATAATTGTTATAATATTGATTGTAGTTTTAATATTTTTAATACAGTTGAAAATACAATTACAAATTCAACTTTTGGATTAGGATGTTTTACAATAAAATTCAATAATTATGGTCAATATCAATATTATAATAAAATATTAACTATTACTGGTGAAAATTATATACCTGGAAGTATTCAAACATCAAATTGTGTTGATAGAAACGGTAATTTATATTTATGTTTTAGTAATTTATTTGTATATGAGTATGCTGTATTTGACTCATCATATAGCGATGTTCCAGTATTTACTTATACTAACAATACTTTTTCAGATAGTTTTGTAGCATTATTAAAATTTAATAATAAAGGTTTATTTGAATGGAATAATAATATTAAAACAAATCAAACAATAAATCAAGATATAGTTATTAATCCAACTATATGTTGTGATAACCGATATATTAGAAATAATTTAATACCAAGTATTTACATACATTTTAATGGTGTTGTTGCTCAATATAATGGGGGGTTTAATTTTTATAATTCAGATTCTATAGAACATATTGCATACGTTTTACAAAGTAAAGATTATTATTTTGGTGATAATACTGTTCATAGTATAATAGCAAAATATAATGAAAATGGAAATTTTCAATGGGCATCTACTTGTGCAGCTTATTTATATAATGAAGGACCATTTACAAATGTAGTTAGTAATGATATTAAATCTGATAAAGAAGGTCATATTTATATATCTGGATCATATTGGGGGGAAACTATATCTATTTTTGATGTATCCACAAATGGAACAAATGATGAACCAGTTAATGAATTAAAAAATGATGGTGATTTTGATTGTTTTTTAATTAAATATAATAGATATGGTTTAATAAATGATAATATATATCGTAATATTTATATAGAAGATACAAATTTAATACCAAATGCATATGAAAAATCGATAGTTATAACAAATAATCAATATAATGGTTTAGTAAATTGTAATATTATGGAATCTATACCATCTGAATATAAATATAATTTTAGAAGAACAATTACTTTAACAGATGCATTAGATTTAGTATGTAATGATGGTAAATGGATACCAAAAGTCCAAGTAGAACAAATAAATTTAACAAAAGACTTAGATGTAATTGATATTAATTCAAAACTTAGTGTAATAGATTATAATCAAATTAATAATACTACTTGGTCAACCTCTATACAAGGATTAGATAATGAACAAAATTGTAAAATTAGCACTGATTTAGAGAATAATTTATATATGATTGGAACTTATACAAGTAATGTTGTAAATGTTTATTATATGAATAATACTAATTGGGCACCAATGAATAAAACTGGTAATAAAGATATATTTATAACTAAATATAAAAATAATGGTTCATTATCCTTTTTAACTAAAATTCAGGCTAATTTAGATAATTCTTGTTCCCCAAATTTATTTACTGATGAATATGGTAATTCATATATTACATTTGTTACTGCAGATAATTCAACTGATGATGTTTATATTTATGATAATAGAGATAATTTTAGTAATTCTATAAAAACTATTTCAAATATTAATAGTAAATCTACTGTAATTGTTAAATATGATAAAAATGGTATATTTATTTGGAATATTTTAATAACCGGTTATTTATTAGATACAAGTGGTAATACAGATTCTATTTCAGTTGTGGATAAAAATGGTAATTTATTTGTATCATCATATTTTAGAGATGGATATAGAATTATTGATTCTGCAGGAACAGAAGCAACGAGTGTAAATCATACATTAGATAGTTTATATTTAATTAAATTTAATAGTATTGGTAAGTTCGAATGGACCACTTATATTTTAAATAATAATGTTAAAAATTATAAATGTTCAATATCAATTGATAATAAAAATAGTAGTGTTATTGTATCAGGTATTTATAATTCAAATATAATTGTTAATAATATTGTAAATGGAATAAATGAACAATTTACAAATATAGATATTAATAATGGTAATGAAGGCAACTATTTAATTTCATACAATACATCTACTGGTAAATGTAATTGGGCTACAGTAAATAATGTTGATACAACTATTAAAAATATAGTATCTATTTGTGATTATGAAGGTAATATTTATTTAGCTGCTCAGATAAGTAATACAACTTTTTATATGTATGATACACGTTCAACAGATTCAGTTAGAAATACTTTAAATATACCAACAAATAATACCAATAATATAGTATTAATTAAATATAATAAAAACGGTATTATTCAATGGTATACCTTTGTTTCTGGATTTTCCGAATTACCATCATTAACTTTAGACAATTGTTTTATAAAAGGTTTAAATAGATGCAGTATTTATATGTCTGGTTCATATACTGCTGATGGTGAAGGTGGTAATATTAATTTATATGATGCTGTAATATCTGGACAACCATCATCTTATCACGTATTAACACAAGTAAATAATGATTCATTTTTACTTAAATATTTTACAGACAATGGTGAATTAGATTGGACTACTAAGGTGGGTGGTTCAAACAATACTATTAATAGTAGTATAGCTGCAACAAGTGATGGTCATATTTATTTAGCTGGTGAATTTAATTCCGGTTCAATTAATGTATATCAAGGATTGACTTTTGGATTAAATCCAAATACGAATATATCAAAAACTATAACTAATTCAAATACAGGAACATATGATATATTTTTGATTAAATATAATAGATTTGGTATTGTTAATAATAATGGTAATTTATTTGGTAGAGAATTATATTTAGAAAATAGAAGTGAAATACCAGATGGAACTGAAAAAACTATTATAATTGCTAATAATGTTCAAAATAATAATAATGTAGCCCCTACGAATATATGTTTGATGATAATTGATTATGATGACCCAGGATATACACCATATAGAACATTATGGTTTGCTGAAGGTGTTACAATGATTTCATATGGTGGTAAATGGATAATGAAATCATCATCAACTGGTGATGGATTACCAAAAAGAAGCATAGTAATGTGGGGTGGTGATCAAAATGATATTCCTGCAGGTTGGGCATTATGTGATGGTAGTATTTTTCATGGTGTCACTACTCCAGATTTACGTGGTAGATTTGTATTAGGTTATAATCCAAATGTATCAATACCAACAGACAGTTCTGGTAGTAGAGCACCAATAAATTTAATTGGTAATGTTAGTGGTGAATTAAATCATGAATTAAAGATTGGTGAGATTCCAGCTCATAAACATGGTGTTAATGATGATGGTCATAGTCATGTTTGTTCAGCGAACGATGCCGGAAGTTCAAGTGGTTCATTTGGACAATCAACAGGAAGTGATAGTTTAATTGGATATCGAGGTGATTTAACTACAAATCTTGCAACAACTGGTATTACAAATAAATGGACTGGTGGTCATAATTCAGCAGTTGATGGAACAACTGATTTATCACCAAACGTCGCATATACAGAAACACATAATAATATGCCCCCATATTTTGTATTAGCTTATATTATGAAGTGCTATTAGGGAAAACTACTTTTTCCCCTATAACCCCTTTCCTTTTCTAATTTAAAAACTAAGTTTCTTTCATACTATCTCCTTAGTCTTACACCTTTCCTTTTATTGTATTAATTTGTTTATGATTTTTACAATCAAATTATCAATTAAATAAGTAAATAAATAGGCGTAATATTATACAAAATTACATTATTAAACATACTGATATGTAAGATTATGTAGTTCTTGTATAGATTAACGCAACTCAATTAAGAATTATAAAAAAATTTTTATAAAAAAAAATAATTAATTTAATAAACAAATAAAAAATATATTTATTTTGTAAATAAGTTTTTTATAAAACAAATATATCTAATAATTATATAAATGACTATAGGTAATATCATTCAATTAGAAGCTAGAGGACCTGAAGAGGAAATTTTATATGGAAATCCACAAATGACCCACTTTAAAAAGGTATTTAATAGATGCACAAATTTTGCAACTGATTATTATAAAGTAGCAGATAACGAAATTAAAAGTATGGATTTCAATTCAAGAATTAAAGTAAAATTATTAAGTAATGGTGACTTATTAGGTGGTGTTTATTTATATATTAAATTTACTGATTTAGTTCGTAAAACTCCATTCGTTAATTACGATGGTTCCACTACATTAGAACCACAATTTACTTCATATGTAAATGGTATAGGTTTTAATATTATAGAAGAAATCAAGTTTTTTATAGGTGGTCAAGAAATTGAAACATTAAATGGTGAATTAATCTTTTTAATTAATGAATTATTAAATAATTATTCTAAAAAACAATCATTTTATAAAATGAATAAATATTATCCTGGTTCATTTGAAGTAGGTCGTACTAACACTAAGAATGTTAATACCTTATTATATATTCCATTGTTCTTTTCAAGGGCTTCTTATTCATATTTACCATTGTGTGCTCTCCGTAATTCTGAAATTTATTTAGATATTAAGTTAAAAGATGCAAATAGTTGTATAATTAACTCTTATAATGTTTCAAATGGATTATCACCAGTGCCAGGTGTAAATGGTTTTGATGTATCTGGTAATCCATCACCATCTATAGTTGAATTGAATGAAATGTATAATGAACAAGTTAAAATAGGTATAGATAAGATTGAATTATTTACAAAGAATATATTTTTAGACCATCAAGAAAAGAAATTATTTATGAATAGTGATATATATAATTTAATAGAAACATTCAACATTGGAACTCAAGACACATTTGAAGAGCCTAATGGTCATTCACAATATACTTTTCCATTAGATTTTTATGGCCCAACCAAATATATATTTTGGGTATTACAACGTGAAGATGTTTTTAATGCTAAAGTATTGGATAATTTTACAACATCATTTAATTTGAAATATAAAGGTTATTATGGGTTTGATACAGATGACCACTTAATGGATGAAGGTGTTATTATGGTAAATAATACTGAATTAACAAATATGAAAAATGCAGTGTTTTTATCAGATATTCAAATGTATGATAATTTCAATTCAGGAACTAGTTTAAATTTATATAATTTCTCATTTGCATTAAATCCGCAATTAAGCGAACCAAGTGGAACATTAAATTTTTCAAGATTACATCGTAAAGATTTAAGAATTAAACTAGTTGAACCATGCACATATAATTCATGTTGTGAAGATAGAGTTAAAATATTATTAAGAACATATTCATGTAGTTATAATGTATTAAGAATCAGAGATGGTTTAGGTGGTTTAGAATATAAACAATAAATAATTTTATAAATAGTTTATTATATATAAAATTATTGATTAAAACTTTTTATTAATTTTCTCTAATTCATCAATTGGTGTTTTATAGTTAAACGGCAATAATTCAGTCTTCTTTTTTCTAATAATTGAATATTCAATCAACCTTCGATAGAATAACTCCTCATAATCACTCAGAGATAAATCCAAATCATATTTTGCATCATAATCATCACTATCATAAATACGACGATGGTATATATTTAATTTTTGATATAATTCCTGTTTTATTTTCACTTCTAACATATCGATATTATGTAATAATTCAGATTCAGTCATATTATCACATACATATAAATCTTTATCAGTAATATTATTTGAAAGAGAATAATATTTAACAAGTAATTGTCTAAATTGCATTTTTAAGTTTTCCATTTTATAATAATAAAATATAAATTTGATTAATTTATTTTTTTAATTATTTATAATTAATAATAAAATATAAATTAGATTATTAAAAATGAATCTCCGTAATGCTAAACAATTTAATCGTATTGTATTCTTTGATTTAGAAACAACAGGATTTAATATTTTTCATAATGAAATAATAGAAATTGCTGCAAAAGATAACTATGGAAACTCATGGTCATCATTAATTTATACACCAAAACAAATTCCAGCAAAAATCACTGATATTACAAAAATAAATAATTCAATGTTAAGTGGTATGCCAACTATTGAAACTGGCTTAAATAAATTAATAAAATTTATAATAGGTGATAATAGCGAACATAATATACAAAATATACCAGATGATACAAAACCATTTGCAAAATATTGTATAGGTCATAATGCACTAGCATTTGATTATCCTTTTTTAATAGCACAATGTAAAAAATATAATATTAAATTTCCAGAAATAAATGTTATAGATACTATGCGATTATCACAATATACATTACCAAATAATAATGCACATTCATTAAATTATTTATGTGTAATGTTTAATATATGTAATGAAAATGCCCATCGAGCAATGAGTGATGTATTATCTACTGAAACATTATTTAATAATTTATTAATATTATTTAAAAATTATATAAATGATACATCAAATTTAAAAACTCAACAATTATTTAAAATAATTTATGATAAAACAAGTGCAGGTCATTTCTAAAAAATATAATAATAAAAACTAATATTATATTCTTTTTAATATTTTTATTTTTTTAGACAATTTTAGATTTCTCTAAACAATAGTTTTAAAAAGACAATGATAATTATTGCTTAATTCATTCATTTTTTCATTTAAAACAAGATTAATCAATCCATTTTTGTCTTTTAAATTAAGTTTTTGAATATCTTCAATCATCTTCGGTATTTGATATGAAAATAATGAATGTAATACCATAATTGATTGAGGTAAATTATAATGTCGTTTTAAAAAGATAGATATATGTTTAACATGTTGAAACATTTGATATTTTATATATTTATGAAATTTTTGTTGGTCTTCTTCATTATAAAAATACTGCATATCATATTTTTCAAAACTATCGTGTTCTATTTCATTTAAAACATGACAAAATTTTCGATGGACTATAACATTCTTTTTATGTTTATATTTTTTACGACAACCAGTGCATTCATAAAATAATATTTTAACGCTATTTTTATCATTATTATTGTCAGTAATTAATGCATGCACATTAAATTTATCATCATATTCAATATTTTCAGTAATAGTATTTGGTGAATTTTTTAAACTTTCAAAATCAATACTTTTTAATATATCTTGAATATTTATTTGAGAATTATTTCCATTTGTAGTGGTAGAATTAGTAGTTGTTGATGTTGATGATGTAGTTTGATTATTTGTATTCACAGGTTGTCCATTTACAGTTGTAGTATTAGTAGTTGTATTTTTATTTTTTAATTGTCTTAATTGATTAGCTAATTCTTGAATTTGTTTATTAGCATCATTAATTTTTTGTTGTTTTTCTGCAAGTTGCTGTTGTTCTAGTAATGTTGGTTGATGTTTTGGTTGTTGATTTTGCGGTTGTTGTTGATGTTGCGGTAGATGTTGTTGTTGATTTTGTTTAGTTTGAATAGGTGTAGATTGTGTGTTATGTTTATTTTTTTTAAATTCATCTATTTCCGCTTCTAATTCAGTAATAATTTTATTTCGGTCTAAATCTGCTATTTTAGCTTCACATGGAGTTTTTCTTTTTAAATGAATAACATATGAACTACGTGATGCACATTCTAAACCACATCTTTGACAATTAACTTTAGACATTTTAATAAATTAAATTATTATTTAATAATAAATTTATCTTTAAATTAATAAAAAATTTGATTTTATATAAATTTAATAGAGATAATCTAATGAATATAACAAAAATAGAATGATATCTTTAGTTAAAACTGATACTCTTAATAAGATTTTCGAATTTATAAAAAAATTTGAATTAGATTATATAAAAAATGATAATGAATTATCAAATATCCTAAAAACATTATTAGAAGAATATAAAATAGAAATTAATTTAGATGAATATAAAAACACATTTGAATTAATAGAATCTATTAAAGAAACAATAAAATATTATCAAGACTCTGAAATAGTATATACATATTATGAAAAAGACCATTTTGAAAATGATTACGAAATAGAAGATGATGAATGGACACGTATATGTTACCATCTGAATAAGTGTATTATAAATGGCATTGATGAAAATCGTGAAACTATTGAAATGTATCTTAATGATAAATCATTTAGAGATATAGAATAAGTAAATGCATAAATAGATAATATTATATATAATATCTATTTTTATTTTTAAAGACACATGATAATCTAAAATTTTTATTTAAAGATAATTTAATTATAAAATAATAAATATAAAAGATGAGAGTATTAAAACGCAATGGTAAATATGAGTCAGTATCATTTGACAAAGTTATTACAAGAATATCAGTTTTATGTGAAATAATACCTAAATTAACAATGGTAGAACCAGTTGAAATTGCCCAAAAAGTATGTGCGCATATTTATGATGGGGTTAAAACAACCGAATTAGATGAATTAGCTGCTGAAATTTGCACACAAAAAATGATTAATCAACCTGAATATGGTATGTTAGCATCCCGTATAATTATTTCGAATAATCATAAAAATACTTCACCTTCTTATTCAGAAGCAGTAACTAAATTATATAATAATAAAGATCCAAATGGTTTAAATGCTCCACTTGTATCTGAAAAAGTATATAATTTTGTTATGGAAAATGCTAATAAATTAAATACCGTTATTGATTATACACGTGATTATGATTTTGATTATTTTGCTTTTAAAACTCTTGAAAAAGCATATTTATTAAAAGTTAATGGTATTGTAGTTGAACGTATTCAACATTTATTTATGCGTGTAGCAGTTGGATTACATTCAGATAATATTAAAGAATGTATTGAAACATATGAATTAACATCTAAAAAATACTTTACTCATGCAACCCCAACTTTATTTCATTCAGGAACACCACATCCTCAATTATTATCTTGTTTTTTATTAGGTGTAGATGATAGTGTTGAAGGAATATATAAATCTATTGCAGATTGTGCATTAATTTCTAAATGGGCCGGTGGTATTGGAGTTCATGTTCATGACGTTCGTTCTGAAAATTCAGTTATTCGTTCAACCAATGGTAAATCAAATGGTTTAGTCCCAATGTTAAAAGTATTTAATGATGTAGCTAGACATATTAATCAATGTTTTACACCTGAAACATGGGTTTATGGTAAATTTGGTCCAAAACAAATGAAAGATTGTAGTATAGGTGATGAATTATATACTGTAGATGGTTCTTTAAAAGAAATCTTACAAGTATCTACGAATCATGTTGATAAAGAAATATTATCAATTAAATCTTATCAATCTGTATATCCGACTAAAGTTACTAAAGAACATCAATTATATGTAAAACATGGTATGAATGAAGTTCCTGAATATATCAATGCATCTGACTTAAAAGTAGGTGATTATATGGGTTTTCCTGAAAATTATGATAGTTTAATTTATAGTGATTATACTCTATTAGAATTATTTATTTATGGTAAAATAATTGCAAGTGGTAGTATTGATAAAGATAATAATATTAGTATTTGCTTATCAAAGGAAGAACATCAATTAAAACAAACAAATGATGTAATTAATTATTTATTATCTAAAAATATAGATTTTACAATCAAACATAATACGGATTTTGATAATGAAATTTTAAATACATTGTCATTAAAATTCAATGCAGAACGTTTTGTATTTAAATATGAAGATTTTTATCAAAACCCAGGTAATCAAATAGATTATTATGAACAACATTATTTAAGAATTCGTGAAGACTTTTTATTTTATGAAAATAAATATTTACATTCTTTATATGACGGTTTATTTCCACAAACACGTGGTGATACAATACATTTTTGCACTAATAAAAAGAATGTGTATTTAATTCAACAAGTAAAACATATATTAAATAAATTAAATAAATCATTTAAATGTGAAATTGACGAAGATAATGATTCTGAAGATGATTGGCATTATATACCATTAATTTATATTACTGTTGTTAATGATGGATTAAAAGATATTAATAATATTCATTCACATGGTTTAAATTGGTATCCAATTACAGAAATAAATACTGAGCATTATTTTGGTAATGTATTAGATTTTAATATGTGTGATAATCATAATTATTTAACGGAATTAGGTATTGTTCATAATTCTGGTAAAAGAAATGGTTCATTTGCGATTTATTTAGAACCACATCACCCAGATATTTTAGGTTTCTTAGAAGCAAAAAAGAATCATGGTGATGAAAATTCACGTGCAAGAGACTTATTTTATGGTATGTGGATTTCTGATTTATTTATGGAAAGAGTTAAAGCAAATGAAACATGGTCTTTAATTTGTCCAAATAAATGTAAAGGATTAAGTAATGTATATGGTGAAGAATATAAGAGATTATATTTAGAATATGAAAAAGACCCAAGTAATATTATTAAACAATTACCAGCAATAGATATATGGAAAGAAATTCTTAAATCTCAAATGGAAACAGGAACACCATATATTTGTTATAAAGATGCAGCTAATTTAAAATCAAATCAACAAAATTATGGAACAATTAAATCATCTAATTTATGTGTTGCACCGGAAACATTAATATTAACTGAAAATGGTTATAAACAAATTTCAAATTTAAAAGATAAAGTTGTTAATATTTGGAATGGTTATGAATGGAGTAATGTTATTGTTAAACAAACAGGAACTAATGCAAAATTAATTACAGTTGAGTTAGATGATGGTTCTATTTTAGAATGCACACCTGAACATAAATTTCATATAAATATTATTGGAGATACTAAAATTATTGAAGCATCACAATTAAAACCGGATATGAGATTAATTGATTTCTCATTACCTATTATAAATAATAATGATGAATTTAATAATTCAATGTATTCTGATGGATATTTAATTGGTGGAGATTTAGCAGATGATTCACTCGGTGAAAATGCTGTATTTAAATTTCCTGTTAATACATCTATTCAAAATAAATTAAATTGGTTTGCTGGATTATGTGATGCAAATGCTGATACTATTAATAATGGTATATTAACAGTTTATTCATATTATAAAAATGAAATTAAAAAATTAAAATATTTCTTACAAACATGTGGTATTAATTCAAAACTCAACCTTCTTAAATCATCACATTCATTAGAAATATACGGGAATGATTTAAATAAATTAATTAATATGGGTTTTAAACCTAAAGAAATAGATTTATCTAAATCAAGAGATACTAATAATAAATTAGTTATTAGAATTAAAAATGTAATAAATAATAATCGTATATCTGATACATATTGTTTTACTGAACCTAAAAAGCACACTGGTATTTTTAATGGTATAATTACTGGTCAATGTACTGAAATTATTGAATATTCTGATTCAAAAGAATATGCATGTTGCACATTAGCATCTATTTCATTACCATCATTTGTCGTTGATTATGATTTTGCATCAATCAAAAATATTAAAGTATATTCTAAATCAAACTGTAAATTCTGTGATATGTCTAAAACATATTTAAAATCGTATGGTTTAGATTATGAAGAAATATTATTAGATAACCCCGAAGAAAGAGGTGAATTTTTTGAAAAATTAAATGCAAATAGTTGTGAAGGCGATACTTGTAATATTAATGATATTCGTTTTAAATCTGTTCCCCAAATATTTATTAATGATGAACATATTGGTGGATTTGCCGAATTATATAAACATTTTAAACCTAAATTTAATTATCAAAAATTAATAGAAGTTACTAAAGTTGCTACAAATAATTTAAATAAAATCATTGATATTAATTTCTATCCTGTTCCTGAAACTCAACTATCAAATAAAAGACATCGTCCACAAGGTCTCGGTGTCCAAGGTATCGCCGACTTATTTGCTAGATTTAAATGTGCATTTGATTCAGATGAAGCGCGTGAATTAAATAAAAATATTTTTGCTTGTATTTATTATGCAGCTTGCACAAAGAGTAATGAAATTGCAAAAGAATATGGTGATATAATTCGTGAAATTCAAATGAATCCAAATTCAGCTTCTAAATATTCAGATGTATTTATTGAAGAATTAAAATTAAGTGAATGTCAAGGTTCTTATTCGACATTTTTAGGTTCCCCAATGCATAAAGGTAAATTCCAATTTGATTTATGGAATATTGAACCTGTTAAAGAACTTAACGGCATTGATACTATAAAATTAGATTGGGATACATTACGTAATAATATTATGAAATATGGTATGCGTAATTCATTATTAGTTGCGCCAATGCCAACAGCTTCTACAAGTCAAATATTAGGTAATAATGAATGTATAGAACCTTTTACATCAAATATTTATTCAAGAGGAACATTAGCTGGTCAATTTTTAATTATAAATAAATATTTACTTGATGATTTAATTCGCCTTAAATTATGGAACAATGAATTAAAAGATGAAATTTTATTAAATAATGGTTCAGTCGCAAAATGCAAAAATATTCCTGATATTATCCGAAATACTTATAAAGTAGCATGGGACCTTAAAATGCGTTCATTAATTGACTTAGCAGCTGAAAGAGGACCATATGTATGTCAATCTCAAAGTTTAAATTTATGGATTGAAGACCCAGATATTAATAAATTAACATCAATGCACTTTTATGCATGGTCTAAAGGTCTTAAAACTGGTATTTATTATTTAAGAAGAAGAGCTGTATCTAAAGCACAATCATTTACAATTGACCCAACAAAAACTAAAAAAGTTAAAACTGAACAAGAAGATGAAGGTTGTTTGATGTGCTCTGCGTAAATAAAATTTACTACTAGCAGTGTGTCGCTCATAACAAAGTTATTTCAATCAGTGTGTTCAGCCTCTGCATAAATAAATTAATAAAATTATAAAAAAATAAATTTATTAATTTAGATAATCAATTAATATAATCAAAAGTATATTCAATATGAATTATATTTTTATTTTTAATGAATTCTAATACAGCTGGTTCTTCAATATTTAATTTTAGTTTAATAGGATATGTATTAAAATTAGCAGCTTTTTCAGTTGGTTTATCTAAATTACCCAAATGAACAAGAGCTTCTAGTCTTCTATTTAAAACATTATGTGTAATATTCCATATTTTTTTGGTTATATTCTTCCATTTCCATTCAAATTGTAATGCAGCGGTTGCATTTGGAAAATTTTCAATATAGCAAACACGATGCCAATGCTTACCGATTGTTGCTTTTGCCCCACCCGAAATTTCACGATTATGTTGTCGAAGGCGACGATGTATATTTTTAGTAACACCAACATATGAAGAGTTATTCATATCATTAATTAACAAATAACAATACCATCTATCTTTTTCTGTATTATTAAGATTATTAGTTTCATCCATTTTTATTTTATAATAAACAAGTATATTTTAAATGTGTAATTAAAGATTATTATAATATAATTAAAATAAATGAATAATATATTATCGTTATTTAATCATCCAATAATAAATTCATCTGGTCAAATGACAAATACATACAAACAAATAGATGATTTATTAAATACAAATTTAAGTTGTATATGTCTAAATTCATGCACATTAAAAAGAAATGATAATAATTTAGGATATAAATTATATAGACAATATATATTAAATTACTATAATTCAAATAATAAAGTTAAACCAATTATATTATCAATTTATTATGAAAATATGGATAATTTAAAATTTATATTAAATGATTTACGAAATATAATAACAAGCAATATACTAATTGAGATAAATATTCATGAATATGGTTATGATATTCAATTTTTAAAAGATTTATGTTTGGAATTATTAAAATATTATAATTTAAATTCAAAATTATTAATTGGTCTTAAATTACCACCATATTTAAATAATAATTTTATCAATGATGTATCTGATATAATTAACTTATATAATAGTGTATATTTTTTAGTTTTATCAAATACAGAGACAATACCAAATATAACAGATGGGAATTTAGACTCTGATAGTTTAAATAATGTTAATAAACAAATTGCGATAAATAATATACGTTTATTTAAACAAAAATTATTAGATTCGATAGTTTTAATTGGATGTGGTGGTATAACAACTGTAAATGATATTAAAGATTATATTAATTACGGAGCATCATTAGTTCAATTAGATAATAACTTTTATAAAAGTGATATTAATTATGTAAATTATAAAGAAATTAATGAATTAGTAAATAAATATAAACAAATAAAAAGTAAAATATAAATATTTAAAAACTTTTTACTTCTATAAAATAGCGTTTAAAATGGTTGTTATTCAAAAAGATAATCAGGTCCATTTAATTGACTCAATAAATCAAAATATTGTCAAAGAATTCAAAAAATTATTCGAAAATGCTCTAGATAAACCAGCGAATAATGTAGAATTACATTTAAGTAGTCCTGGTGGTTCAGTTTATTCAGCTGAAAAAATAATTGATATATTAATGACATCATATAAACCTATATTACTTTTTATACATAACACATTATCATATGGAGGTTATAGTGGTATCGCAAGTGCTGCAACTGTAATCGCCACATATTGCACAAAAAAATATATAGATTCAAATGCAACTTTTTTGATTCATCATGCTAGAAATACAGATACAGGTCAAGTAATATATGATGAAGATAATATATTATTTTGGATGCAACAAACTGGTCAAGATTATAATAAAATAAAAAAATATATGAAAAATGAGACAAAAATTAATTCATTAAATGCGTTAATCGATGGTTTTGTAGATGATATAATTCATAAAAACTACGAATTACCATTATAAAATAATAATTTATGATATATAACAATTTATATCATAAACTATATATACATATGAATACAATATTTAATTACATCTGTATGTAGATAATTATCTAATAATTTATAAGATATTTTTTTAATATTTTCAATCTCTAATTTTTTATTATTAACTTTATCTAATAATACTGGAAATGCACTTAAATCTAAATTAAATACTTCTCTCCAAATGCTATCATCTAAATCAATTATATCAATATATTTATTAATAAATTTAATAAATAGTCCATGTAAATGATTTAATAATTCTTGTTTATTATTACAATTTTTAAAACAATACATAAAACATTCATAATTACTCGAACTATAAAACAAAGTAGCACTAACAATATTATCATGCATAATGCTTGTTTTTTCATATGCATATTTTAAACATTCTAAATGACCTTTTTTAGCTGCAAAGTATAATGTATATATATCAATTGGACAACCATTTTCATAACAGTATTTAATACATTCTATATTTCCATTCATTGCTGCATTAGCAGGTGTAAATGCATTCCATGGACAACCATTTTCATGTGCATATTTTAATATATCTAAAAATCCCGAATATGCAGCATTTTTACACACCTCACTATTCCATGGACAATTATTTTCATATAAATATTTTAATATATGAAGATATCCATATTTACTAGCTATATTACAATAATCCATATTAAATTCATATCCAATCAAAATTAGATGTTTAAGACAATCTAAATATCCTCTCGAAATAACTGTATAAATAAGATTTTCAAATTTTCGTAAATCATTTATATTTTTATTTTTAATATTATTTAAAAATTTAGATTCTTTGTTTTTAATCATTTTTATAATTTATGATAAACAAAAATTATTTATTATATAATTATCAAATTTTAAAAAAAGAATTTATATATAAGTATTTATGCAGTATTTTATAACATCTAATGGTAAATAATTTTGTAATACTTCTATCGATAATTCTCTATATTTTTTAAGTTCCGCCTTTTTATCATTGACTTTATCGTGAATTTTAGTATGTTTTGATAAATCTAAATTAATATCAATTAAATTAAGTCTCCAAATAGGTAAGTCTAGGTCTATTTTATCAATAATTTTAGTTTCATCAAAATCTACATTAAAAAATGCTTGTTTATCTTGCCATATTTCAAAACAAAATATAAAACAATTTATATGTCCAGGTGAAGCAGAATGTTTTATTGCATAATCAACAAATGGTAAATTTATAGAATATGCATATTTTAATATATCTAATTGATTATAACTACATACACTACCTGTAAAATATTTATCAGGTATATAGTTTAAATTATATAAATATTTTACAAGTTCTAATAATCCTCTATCTGATACTAATAAATAAAAAAAATCTACAAAATTACTACCTAACCCACTACAATTATCAATACAATATTTAATACATTCAATATTATTTTGAGTAATATTATCATTATCAAGAATCATATCTTGTAATGCGTATTGAATAATTTTAACACCTTTATCAATATGTAAATATTTAAGACACTCGATATTGCCACTAATAGATGCAGCAGTTAATTCATAAATACCAGTAAAACCACCATATTTAGATTCATGCATTCTTTTTAATTCTTCTAAATCGCCCCTTCTAGCAGCTTCCTTTATAGTTTTATATTTAAATTGCGACATATTAGCTTATAATATATAATAGAATAGATTATAAATTAATATAAAATAAAAATTAGTTTGGTTTCTTTATTTAAGCAGAACCAGTTGGATATTCGTTTTCATAACAAAGATAATTAATCTTTAATGGGTCACTTCTACCTAAACGTTGGGCACGACCAATAACTTGTCTTTCTAAATCTTTACTCATACGATGATAAATAAGAATTTCATCTGTAATTTGTAAATTAAGACCTGCACCAAAATGATTAGCATTTAATAATAATGCTTGATATTCATTATTTTTATATTTGGTAATAATGTTATTAATACGAGCAGCTGTTCCAGCAATTTTAGAATATTTAATACCTAATTTAGTAAATTCATTTTGAATAATTTCAAAAGTATTTTCATATGCTGAAAACACTAAAAAACGTTTATTTGGATTACTTAATATATGTTTAGTAAGTGTATCTAATTTATTTGGTAATTCTTCACCAGTTTCTTCGGATACTTGATTGCCAGATGCATCGATAATTATATGAATTTTATTCATATCAACGGTTGAACGACATAAAGGACATTCTTTTTTATGCGAATATTGAATAGCAGTTGATAAACATTGCAAACAGAATATATTCTTACAACAATTTGTCATACAAGGATTTTCTACATTACTTGCGCAAATTGGACATTGTTTATCTTTAACACCTTTAATACGTTCCTCAATACCTGCAATTTTAGTTTCTACATTTTTTAATTGTTCCGTAAAATTTTGAACAGATTGTTTATATGATGAAGCTAAACTTTTTAATTTTGGTAAATCTTCTTTCCATTTTGCATAATCTGTATGAGTTGTATTATTATTTTCTAAATTGAATTTAATTTTGTCTTGTGCTTCATTATTTAATAAAATTGCCAATTCTTTATCCGCTAAATGTGCTTTTAATTCTTCTTGTTTTTTATATAATGCCTTATTTACCATCTTGATTAAATCATCTTCTGTATTTGTTTCACATCCTAATAATTTAATTGCAGTTGCTGTATCACCAGCATTCAATGCACTTAATGCATCTGGGTGAATTGCCGACGCAATTGCTAATAATTCAGGTGGAGTTAAACATTTAATATACTCGACAATTGGGTCTGGAATTAATATAGAATCTTGAATAAAGTCATAATTACTTCTAACAATTGCAGGGAATATACGCATTCTATTATAACGATTTCCTTCATCAGTTAATTGTTTCATTGTGTCTTTAATAAAACCGGACCCAACAATACCATTTGAAATAGTCTTATATTTATAGTTTTCATATACTTTTTTACCTTTTGGATATAATAAATTATTAATCGAAGAGGTAACAAACCAAGTATATTTACCATAAATTTTAGGACAATTAGGTATTTTAATTGAATCAGCTTCATCAAAAATAACTCTTTGAAATATAAACCCGGAAATAACATTATTTTCACTACATAACCCATAATTTTTTGTTTGAGACATAGATTCTAAATTAATTTCTTTTCTTAATTCAGTAATTTGTGTAATAAAAGTATCAATTTGTTCAAATTTGTTTTCTTTTGTATATGCATCATGTAAAGTATCAAAATATGTTCTAATTTGATTTACAATTTTACGAGGGTCAGCAATTTGATTAGTATGATTGTAATCAATCTCTGTTTTTTGCTCACATCCATTCGATAATAAATGATAATAAAATCCTTGATACATTGTTGCTTTTACTAAGATAACATTATAACTATCTAATTTAGCAAAAATATCTTCTTTATTATTTCCTAATGCATTAATATCTTTAGCTAAACCAATATAATACGCTGTTAAACTAGTTTGGTCTTCAATATAACTCTTCCATTGATTATAAATACCATGTGGAACAACTAATAAATTCGATTTTAATTGAAGAATATTATCAGCTAATTTTGTTCCCGGAATATTGAAACTTTGTTTTTGATAACTTGGTATATTATCTGGAATGAAATATATATTATTTGGTAAATTCTCTACCAATGGTGATTTTGAAATTAATGATAAAACACATAATGATTTACCACTACCAACATTATCACATAATAACAATACATTATCTTTAATAATACGTTTTGTTAAATGCTCACGCTGATACATTTCATATAATGTTCGTTTTTGATGAGGTTTTAATTCAACTTTTATACCTTCTGGTGTGTCCATATAAGGACCCGCTGGTTTAATTGTTCCATATGTAGATATGTTTGTTGCAATATCTTCATATTCATGATAACCAGCAATTTTCAAGGGAAATTTAATACCAAAATCGTTATAATTAATTGGAACATTATAACTATTTTCAAAATTGAAAGTATTTAAATCTGTTAAATCCATGTAAAAATCATTGTGAATAGATGGATCTACGAAAGTTTGATTGGAATTTACTTGCATTTTAAAAATAACAGTATATATTTTTTTAATAAATTGTTTTTAAATTGAAATATATTCAAATTTTTTTATTTTAAATTATCCCTAACATCAATGTAATTAATATATTTAACTAAATAGTATAATATCTATAAATTTTAATATTAACAAAATTAAAGAGATTTGTCGATTATTTGGTATGATAATCTAGTATAAAAATAAAATATTATAAATTTATTATTGAATAACGAGATAATAATAATAACCACCATCATCATTTTTATCGGCAGAACGGATAATACTTTTAATAATGATATTATCTAAATTATCTTTTTTAAACATTTTATCAGTATTATGGTTCTTAGAAATATATCCTAATTTAACTAAATTAAATTTACCATCATTATTTGTTCTTTTTGAGAAAACTGCTATAGCATTTGGGTCATTAATATTATTTTCTTCATGAATTAACATAAAATCAGTATCTATTTTAGATGGACGGACTTTTTGAAATTTATTACCAACTAATGGTATAGTTTTAAAAACGGATGCTAATTTATTTGCAGAACAATCCATATTATTTATTAATAATAAATTAAAATTATAATTATATATTCAAATTTTTTATAAATTTGATATTATTTATAAAATTAATTATTTAGATAAAAAATAAAAATATGAGTTTATCAATTAATAATATTAAAAAATTCAATGGAATTTATAATGGTATAACTACTAATACAAATAATAATGTAAATACCTGTTGGAGAGACTTACGTTTAGTATTTGATGTATTATCAAATGGATATGGCCAAATAAATGGTATTGGTTATTCAATTTTTAATCGTAAAAAAATTCCATTTTTAATATTTGGAACATTTGATAGTAATTTAAAAAATATAAAAATAAATAAAGTTCATATTGGAAATGGATTCTATAACACAATAATGTATAATATCTCATTTGATTTGGAAACAAATAAAATATTACTTAAATCAGATAATGCTGTTGGTGAAATACAATTAGATGATAATATATTTAATAATGAAAAATATTATAAAATAAAAAACAATAATAATAAAAAATTTTTTGGATGTATATAACTAAATCAAATTAAATATTAATATATTTTATAAATGGAATATTTTAAATTAAGTAATGAGTTTATTGAACCAAAAGATAGCTATAATATAATATCTGTTTCATTATTTAGATTAAAAAACTCATATAAGAATTCTAATATATATTATGAAGGATTAAATTTATTAGTAAATAATTTTCCAAAAATATTACCTAATTTTTATTTACGTATTTATTATGATACATCAGTATTAGAAAATGATGATGAAAATATGATTGATGATACTAAAAATTTATGGATCCCATATTTTAAAATACTAAGAAAAAATCCTAAAATTCAGTTAATTAAATATAATTCAGATGAGTTTAGAGTAGATAAAATATATCATGATGGTTTAATAGGAACATTTATGAGATTTATACCTTTTTTTAATTTAGAAATAAATAAAAAAATAAATACAGTAGCTGTAATGGATATTGATATAAATTTAAAAAAAATGTATCAAATATTTGATGTAAAGAAAAAAATTGCAGTTATGAATAAAACAAATAGTAATATTTCATTTACAACATATCCCTGTTATGAACTTTGGCCTAGATATCAAAATATGCGTAAATATGTAAAAATACATGATATAATACCAGCCGGAACTATAATAACTAGAGTAAAATTTCCAATAAAGATTTTTAATAATTTTATAAATTCAATTGTAAATAATGATAAGATAATAACAGATTATGTTGAAAATTATTATTTAAATAATGAAGTAAGTGTTAAAAAAGAGTTCGACCAAAATAAAATGATAAAGTTCAGAGTTCCATATGGATTAGATGAATATTTTTTAATGTTTGTAAATGAATATATAAATAATAAAAAAATAAAAAATGTAATTAAATATGAACATGATTCGTTTAAGACATTTTTAAATCCAATACATGAATTATATTTAGAAAAGAAAATTGATGCAAGATTTTTTAAATCTTTTGTAAAGAATATTATGGGAGAAGTTTATGATAATGAAAAAACTATATCTGAAAATTTTGAAAATTTAGTAAAAATACTTCGAAAATATAATTTTTATGAAGATAAAAAGTATTTACAAATGTTTATTAATTTAAAAAATATAATTATTAAATTAATCAAAACTAATAAATATAAAAAAATTGGTATTGAAGATGTAAATGATTTCAACTGTATTATAAATATTCCTGAATTTTCTAAAGAAATGTATTATGTAAAAAATGATACAAAAAAATAAATTAAATATTATTTTCGAATATATTCTGAATTATAATTATTTTTAAACCAATTTATAGATTGTTTTAATCCATCAAAAATAGATGTAAATTTAAAATCAATATTATATTTTTTAAAAAAATCAACTAATCGGGTATTATCTGCGGTTTTTTTATATTGACCATCTAGATAACTATCATCTAAATAAATATTTTCAATCTCAAATTCATCTTTAATAATATTTGCAACATCTTTGATACTTATTTCATCTTTTTCATTAACTGATGTAATAATTAAATTATCTTTTAAATCATCCTTATTACAATATTTTATTAAATATAATATTATCTTACCTAAATCTTCAGAATAAATAAATTGACGTAGAGCATTACCGGAACCTTTAAGAGTAAATTTTGTATTATTTTGTTTAGATAAATATGCTTTATGTATAAGACCCGGAATAACATGAGAATCTTCTAAATTAAAATTGTCATATTCGCCATAAATATTAGTAGGTATAATACAGATATAATTTGTGTTAAATTGTTTATTATATGCATTACATTGAACCTCCATAATACGCTTAGCATGTGCATATGGTGCATTTGAAAAATGGGGTGGTCCATTATGAAGCATTTCCTCATTAATCGGATATGATGTTTTATCTGGAAAAATACATGTTGATAAACAAAATATAGCTTTTTTTATTCCAAATTCATAACAACATTTAATAACATTATTATTTATATCAAGATTATCATTTAACATTTGAACAGGAAATTTCATATTTTTATATAAACCACCTACATTTGCAGCTAAATGAATAACAATATTAGGTTGAATTATATTAAAAATATTATAACACTCATCCCAACATTTTAAATCCGCATCTTTCGATGATAAAAATACAAATTCATAGTCTGAACAAATTTGTATGTTTTTTTTAATAGCTTGACCAATTAATCCAGTTCCACCGGTTACTAATACTTTTATCATTTTATTATTAATAAACTAAATAATGTTTAAATAATTATTTAATTAATTAATTAAGTTTTTTTATTGAGAATCATTTGATTCAGAAACACTAGATTTACTAGATGCTGCCTTTGCATATCCACCTGATGGTTTATAACCACCAGATTTTACAAATGGTCTTCTTGATTGTTCTCTATCACCTGAATTTCTATCATCCCCATGTCTTCCTCTAAAAGAGGAACCGCCACGAGAACTATAACCACCACGATTACCTGAACCACGAAAAGAACCATCTCTAGAACTATAACCACCGCGAGATGACCCTGAACGACCTCTTGCACTTACTGGACGAGAATCTTTATTATCATTTTCAGATTGTGGTTTTCTTTCTCTTTGACACATTAATGGGCCATTATTAATACCACAAACTGATGTTGCAATAACTTTATTAGATGCATCAGTTGAACGAACAAATTCAACATATTCACCTTGTAATAAGGTTTTAAATACATTTTCAGGTGTAATTATTGAGGAATGATGAACAAAAATTTCATCAGATGTTGTATTATCAATAATAAAACCATAACCTCTCTTAGCATTAAACCATTTTACTCTACCAGTGTTTCTTTGTTCAGAAGACATTTTTATATTTATAACAATTAATATTAGTGAAATCTTTAAGTAGTTTTATTAAATTTATAATCATAATTAATATTATATAATTAATAATGAAAATGAATTATCTCAAAATTATTGGTTTATTAATTTTAATTATTTCTCTTATTTTTGTTTTTATCCATTATAATAAATATAAACAATATACTGAAGAATATGAAATTGAACAACAAGAATTAGAGTATGTTAATGGGTCCGAACTAAATAATTTACTAAATCCTCTTGTTATTACATATATAGAAGAAACAACTTTAGAAGATAATGCTATAAATTATGGCTTATATTCACCATTAAGTTTATCTAATATATACGAAATATCCCCTAAAGAATGGAGTAATATGAATAAAGATAGTAATATTTATGTTAAACAAAAACATGATATCTTTTTAATTAGACCTAAAAAAGAAATGAAATTATTATTAATTAATCCTAAATATAATGAATTTTTTAATAAAATTGAAAATAATAAAAATGGTATTTTATTTGAATTAAATAAAGATAATTTTCCAAAAGTTCATAGTATTGAAATTATCATTAGAGACCATAATATCTTATATATACCTCGTCATTGGATATTTAAAATTGATGAGTTTTCCAATACTTCAGATGATAAAAACTACGAAATATTTTATAGTTCTAGTCTAATTAATAAGTTGTTATTAATTTAGTCTTGAATTAGTTTAATAATAATTATTTATATATAGTATAAAATTAAGAAATTATGGCTGGTGGTTTATTACAATTAGTAGCTTATGGGTCTGAAAACCAATATTTAAATGGTAATCCACAAATATCCTTTTTTAAAATGGTATATCGTCGTTATACAAATTTTGTAATGCAATCTATGGAAGTTAATTTTGAAAGTTTTACTAAACTTAGTTATGATAAACCGACTACAATTAAATTAAGAGTTCCTCGTAATGCAGATTTATTTACAAATATGTTTTTTACTTTTGATTTACCGGATATTTATGCAGATTCAACAAATAAATTTCAATGGATACCACGTTTAGGATCATCAATAATAAATTCTGCAAAAATTTATGTAGGTGGTCAATTAATAGAAGAATTATTTGGAGAGTATATTGATATAGTTCATGAATTAAAAATGACTTCTGAAAAAAATGATTGTTATAATGATTTAATTGCAAATACTCCTGAATTCTATGATTCAAAAGTAGAAGATAATAGATATCCAAAATCAAATATTACTAAATTTACAAATATTCCTTCAATAGATTCATCATATAATTATTATGTTAATAGAGATTATTTAAATAAACCCTCTATTCGTGGTAAAAAAGTATATGTCCCATTACCATTTTGGTTTCATAGACATATTGGATTAGCAGTGCCTTTAATTGCATTACAATATCATGAAGTAATTGTTGAATTAGAATTAAAAGCAATTAGAGATTTATATATTGTTGGAAAACCAGAAACAATTACAATGAGTGATGCTTTTTATAAAACATTTGTTGGTAATTTTAATGCAGTAATTGATATAAATAATTCATTTACAAGATATAAATGGAGAAGACCGACCGATTCAGTTGATGAAATTAAAAACTTCACAAAGTTAAATGATAATGTTTGGAATTTTAACCCATCATTAGAAATTAATTATGTATTTTTAGATGAAGAAGAACGTAAAACATTTGCAAATAATACACATCAATATTTAATTGAAAAAGTTACTAAATATGAAGTTATTGGTAATATTGGAACTCAAATTATTCAAGTAGAAGCATATCATCCTGTTAAAGAAATATATATAACTGCTAGAAGAAATGATGTTCGTGATAGAAATCAATGGACAAATTATACAAATTTAGATTGGGAAGAAATGAAAGTATTTGATTATCAATCTTATTATTTTAAAACTGCTAAAAAAATAAATCCAACAAATCCATTTAGTCCATTAGGTATTTTTAGAACTGATAATTTTAGAACAACTGATGTTTGGTTATATGATGCTTCGCAAATTGATATTAGTGGTGGTATTTATTTACAAGCTAAAAATCATATTGACCCTACTAAACAAAGTTTATATTTACCATACGAAGATGCATATACCAATCAAAATATATATGATTTTGTTGATATTTGGAAATATAGAAATATTCCAGATATTCCAGTTATTGATTTAGATAATTTTAAAGATTATGATGAACGAATTATTAGTAATATAGAAATTAAATTTAATGGTAATACAAGGCTCGATAAAAAACCATACGAATATTTTCACAATATCCAACCATATATACATCATAGTAATATTCCTCGTAAAGGTGTTTTAGCATATTCATTCGCGGTAGATCCAGATAAATATCAACCGAGTGGTGCTTGTAATTTTTCACATATTCAAAATTTAGAATTCAATATTGAATTTAAAAATCCATTAGTATATGAAAAAAGTCCATTATACAAAAATGTGTTATACGATGTTGATTTTTATTTTATATCATACAATATATTCCAAATAATGGGTGGTTTAGGTGGTCTTGTTTTTGGTAATTAATAAAATCAATCTAAATTATTATATATGTCATTACAAACTTATATACTAATTTTAAATATACTTTATTATTGAATAAGAAATTTAATAACTATAATATTTATAATTTATTTTTATTTAAAGACATTTTATATATTAGAAATAGATTTAAAACAAAAAAATATAAATGGAAACTAGCGATAATTATAGCGCAATTAATTTTATTAAATTAATAAGTAAAAACGATACTATTAAGTATGGTATTTATATATTAAAACGTGGTGATTTATTAGATACAAATATTTATAAGATAGGTAAAACTGAACGTTCTTTATATAAAAGACATAATGAATATAAAATTAAAAATACGACTGTATTATATTATTTACCAGTTAATAAAATAGTATATGCACTTGAACAACTTATAATTTATAAACTAAAAAATAATAATAATATAATATTTAGATCCGATCTTGGTAATGAATATTTCGAAGGTGAATATACTATTATTTTAAATACTATTAATGATATTTGTAATGATTATCGTGTAGAGCATAATATTGATATTGAAAATTATATTAAATTATCAAATGAAAATCACAAGCCAACATTAAAATCTAAAAATAATTTAATAAATAATGAAACTATTGATTCTAATAATATAGAAAATAATGATAAAAAACATAATAATAGTTTATGTAAAAGATGTGGAATGAATTTTGAATTTAATTATTTATTAATTAGACATTTAAACCGAGAAAAAAAATGTCAGGCAGTTTTATCTGATATACAAATATATTAGTAAATGAAATAAATGATAATAGACCAACAAAAATAATTGATGGTGAAAAAAAATATATTTGTAATTATTGTAATAAAATTTATAATTCAGCAAAAGGTAAATCTTTACATATAAAAAAATGTAAATTAAAAATTAATAAAATAAATAATAAT
>JACCDX010463689.1_pt1 | contig 30216 bp, 27 predicted proteins | sample 7449681 | NCBI WGS metagenome assembly JACCDX01 (sample SAMN15323450, study PRJNA562643) | freshwater metagenome | isolation source: river surface water | place: USA:Blue River Watershed | collected 2017-08-18
ACGCGCAAATACTTTGTTTTATCTCATTGGTTTACTGGATTTTCCGTCGGGCCAAACGTGCCTTACTCCCCCTGCTCGTATTAGCACTGGGTTACAGTTTTATTCAACGCAGTTTCGCTTGGAATACCTCTGATAAATCTCCTCAATCCGCCATTCGGGTCATGAGCTATAATGTCTACGGCATGTATTCCAATAGTTTTGAAGCGAATAAAGAGAAAGTAAAAAACTTGAAAAAATTTATGTTGGACTACAGTGCCGACATCAAATGCTTTCAGGAATTTTATTCCCACGCGGACCGGAAAGCGTATCGGTCCATCAATATGATGAAGGAGAATTATCCGCATTATGCATTTATTCCATTAAAGGAAGAGTTGTTTGATGCCAATGAAAAAATGGGACTAGCCATCTTTTCAAAATTTCCCATCATTCATCAAGAAGGAAAGCAATTTGGAAATTCCGCCAATGGCTATTTATTGGCCGACATCGTCGCCAAAGGAGATACATTTCGGGTCATCAATCTTCAATTATGGTCGATGGGCATTCGCGTAGGTAAAGTGACCGGCAAGATTCGCGATCAAGATTATGAAGATGCCAAACGTGAGGGGCGCGGAATCGTTGCTTCGTTACGCAAGGGATTTATCCAACACAAGGATGAGATGACGCAGATCAATCGCTTGATTCAGCAAAGCCTATACCCCGTAATTTTAGTGGGTGATTTAAATGAAACACCTTACGGGTGGGCCTATGGTACCTTACGGGAACGCTTGAAAAATTCATTTGAAGAGTCCGGGCGGGGTTTTGGATTTACTTTAAATCGCAGCCCATATTTCGTTCGGATAGACAACCAATTCTGCTCGACAGAATGGCAAGTCACCCAATTTAGAACATTGCGAAACATCCGGTATACGGACCATTTCCCCGTGATAGCTGATTATACACTAAAATAATTTGCGTAGTCGGAATCGAATGAGTCTGAATTCGCGCGCGCGGCGAATCATTAGCTCAATCGCACTACCCTCCTTTTTTTTCAGCATGCGGTAAATATCACCTAATTTATATTGATCAACGCGCTTATTATTGATCATCCAAATTTCATCTCCAGGAAGCATACCAGCGACATCTGCTGGAGAATCTGGATGAATGTTATCCACCACAAACTTTCGGAAATCAGGACCTATGGCCCGCAAACCAAGCCCCGACATCCCATATTCAAATTCCTTTTTCCATTGCCTACCCACCGGCTTGATGACCACATACTGATCCAAGTAATGAAAGGTCAACGTAAAACGGCGAAAAAATTCACCGCCCAAACTAGCCTGCCAGGGATCTGCCGATTTACGAGCTGTCGAATCTGGAAATGTAGCAGGAACTTCCGACCATGACCACGGCCCTATCTCCAGTGAGGGCACTCTTCCCAAGCGACCGATGATTGGTCCATTTAACCCCTTTCCTAAATTAAACCGTTGCTTCGATAGCTGAAATTGTGCGCTATCGGATGCGCTTGCCTCGACCAATAAGACATGGCCAGCACCAGTATCCATCAACAGCCGATTGGGTAATTTCCCTTTTAATCCCGTCAATCCCGCCTGATGTAAATAAGGCTTATTGTCGGTGAGATCAATGGGCAAACGCAAACCTTTTCGCCGCTTGTATCGATACCGATTAGGTTGTGTTAATATCAAGCGCGAATGCGCGTAATCTATCGTCACGACGACATTGGCAAATAACTCATAGCCAATGATCCCATGAATCTTGGTCCCGATTGAACTTGACAAATTCAACAAATCATCATTCACATAAATCAAATTTTGATGCAATGCATACGCCGGGCCCACCTGAAGTTTGGTATCGATGACCACATGGGCTTTGAGAGATTTGTGAATGCCTAAGCCATTTAATTCAACCGTGCGAATAGATGTTAGGCCTAGTTTGGTCACGACAGCGGTATCTGTTAACAACGTGGCTCCTAAGCCCGTGTCAACGAGAAAACGAAGGGTGTCTGAATGGTTGATGCGCAACGGAATTACCACCAGATTGGCATGCAATTCAAATGGAATTTCCACCGACTTCCTTCCTGAATTCCAATGAAAGCCAATGAACGATTCGCCTGTTGAGGTGGGAGCTTGGCTAAATGCTACCAGCGTCACACATAAAAAACAACAACATAGGAATGTTTTCATCTTGGGCAAATTGGTCCCTGAATAACGGAAAATTAGTTTATTTTTGTTTCATCCTTATGAAGAAAAAATCCTCAAATCAGCTTTGGAAAGTTCTCGGAACGAGCTTCAGCGTAGCCGTAACAATCGGAGGTACCATAGGAACAGGTATCTTACGCAAGCCGGGACCCATCGCAGAACAATTACATAATCCATGGCTCATTATCTTTTTATGGGTAGCCGTGGCCATCTATGCACTCTTGGGTGTGAGCTGCGTGTTGGAATTAAGCTTATCCATTCCCAAAGCAGGTGCTTGGTACGGCTATGCAGAACGCGCATTTGGTCGATACATTGGGTTTATCGTGGGACTAAGTTCATGGCTGGGAACGGTCAGTGCACTGGGATTCGGTTCCTATACGTTTAGTGAATATTTAGCTCTTTTGATTCCTGCCTTGGCGCCCTATTTGATTTATAATGCTGTCGGAATTCTCGTCATTTTATGGGGCTTTCACCAGCTGGGCGTGGTGATGGCCGGTAAGTCTCAAGAATGGTTAAGTGGGATCAAAGCCATTGCCCTCTTACTTTTCATAGGCGTTTGTTTCTGGTATGGTGACGGAGGCGTTTGGGCCGAAAATGCACCTATTCCAAGTAAGGGTACCCTCTGGTCGGGAATATTAGCCGCCCTACTGTCCATTTTTTATGCCTTCGATGGCTGGCATACGGCCGCCTATTTTACCGAAGAAAATAAGGATCCTATGAACACCATGCCCAAATCCATGTTTATTGGTGTGATTTCCGTGGCTAGCATCTACGTTTTAATCAATGTGGGGATTTTATATTCCATGTCGCTGGCAGATCTAAGCCAAAGCAAATTAGCGGCTTCTGACGCTATTGGGCACTATTTTGGACCGGGAGCTGGTCGGTGGATTACCACTTTTCTAATGCTCAGTATCCTAGGGATTTTAAATACGCAGGTCATGTTTGCCCCGCGGGTAATTTACTCCATGAGCCGCGATGGCCTATTTTTTCCGCAAGCTTCACGTGTGAATGCGGCGGGTAGTCCCACTTTCGCTACGCACTTAACAGTGGGAACAGCCTGTTTATTTTTGTTTAGTAGCAAGGCCATCAGCGAGCGTCTCTCCGATATCGCCACCTTCTTTTTTGTGGCCAGTTATTTGGCAGGATTTGCCTCCTTGATTCGCTTGCGCAAAACAGAACCTGAGCTTCACCGACCATACCGCGTGTGGGCCTACCCGATCTTGCCCTGGTTATTGGTATTTATTTCAACTGCTTTTCTAGTGGGGACTTTGGTGCAAAACTTGAGTAGCCTACCCTTCGTGGGACTATTCATGCTCGTCAGTTATGGAATCTATAAATTAGTTTTAACGCAACGCGTTTAACAACGTAATCACATCCGCCTTACTCGCAGCAACCGACCGATTTGCCAAATTTGATAGGATACTAAACCGGTACATGTTGCCTTTGGCATTCTGGTAAAAACCAGAAAGATCATACGTATTTCCAAATGAACCCGACTTGGCCCAAGCCGTTCCGTGTTGGAGTTTCACATTCCGCATCGTACCTGATCGGCCTGATTGCGGCAATAACACTTTCAATTTTTCCATCGGCACCTCATTTTCTAATTCCCGAAGGATCTGAATCATGTCTGTTGGCCGTACCAAATTATAGCGCGATAATCCCGAACCATCCACCCAGCGGAGGTCGGCGACCACCGAATTTTCCTTTTTCAATTGCTCGATGATTTTGGCAGTGGGCCCTGTCCAACCACGCTTAGCGGCGATTAAATACAACAATTGTTCCGCAATTTGATTGTCACTCGTATACATCATGGGAACAATCAGGCTATCGACCAGTCCCGCATACTGGATTATTGCGGCAGCAGGTATCGCGCGCGTTTGTGTCACAATTGATTTTTGCAAGGTATCCGCTAATAAACGAGCCGTCAATTCCACCGAGGTCATAAATGGGATGGCTTGTTTAGGATAAGCCGTGGTATCGGGCAAATCTAGGTGGTTGGAGTCACGGGTACGCAACACCTCTTTTTGCTTGGTGATGCGTATATCTTGGCTAAATCGTTTCGGAGAAATCTGCCAAAGACCCTCCTTTTTTTGTACACTCATTTGATTGTTGTACAGTGGCAAAAGTGAAATTTCCGCAGAGTAATCATCATTATAATCATCCCAAGCCCAGCCGTCACCTAAGGCTTTTACCTGACGTGCATCGTCTGCGTAAACGAGTACTTTGTTACTTGCTTGTAATTTTTTCAGTAAGGCATCGCCCTTTAAATGGGGATGCATCAAACTGGGATCTCCTGTACCCCAGAAAAACAAGGTATCAGCGGTTTCATGGTATTTAAATGAGGGAATGGAATCAGAAAGATTTCGTTTGGCGAGGAGCATGGTGGCCAACTTCATATTGGAAGCGGGCATAAAAAACTGGTCAGCCTGATGCGCAAAAACGGTATTTCCTGTGGCAACTTCTTCAATGAGTACGCCACTGAATTGCTTGGGAAGCGAAGTTGAATGAAAGACTTTTTTGACGCGAAGCGAGGTACATGAACTTAAGAAGGCCAACAAAACTACGAGGTAGGTATATTTAGTCATGCGTCAAATTTGGTCTTTAAAGGTACCAAAATTTCTGTATTTTCACGTTTTCGCTCTGTGTAGATGCTCATCGGATTTGTTGTTTTTTACCTTCTTTTGAACTTGGTCGTTGGCTGGTGGGCCAGCCGGAAAGTCCATACTGCAAGCGATTTTGTGCTTGCAGGTCGTTCGTTGCCATATACCTTGGCCACGATGGTCACGTTTGCAACCTGGTTTGGGTCTGAAACATTACTCGGTGCGCCGCGCGAATTTGTCCATGGCGGTGTCCTATCCATCATTGAAGAGCCCTTTGGCGCAGCGCTTGGTTTGCTAATTGTGGGTATGATTTATGCCAAAAAACTTTATCCCCTCCCCGTCCTCACCTTCAGTGATTATTTCCGGATTCGGTTCGGAGGGTTGTCGGAAAAGCTATCAGCCCTCGTGATGATTCCCTCGTATTTTGGTTGGATCTCTGCGCAATTGGTAGCACTAGGTTTAACCATGCATTTATTACTCCCCATTTCCACGGAATGGGGCATTGTGATCGGTGCTGTTTTGGTGATGACCTATACGCTGATGGGTGGAATGTGGTCGATTTCGATCACCGACTTCCTGCATAACCTGATCTTGATTGCCGGGCTTTTGTTTTTAGCTTTTTTAATGTGGGACAAGATTCCAGATTGGCAGGTGTTTTTAGCGGAGCAACCCAATGGTTTTTTTAGATTCACTCCGAAAGAAAATACGACGACTTCTTGGCTGACCTATCTGGCCGCATGGATTACGATCGGGTTTGGGAGTATTCCGCAGCAGGATATTTTCCAACGGGTCATGTCGGCTGCCTCCGGAAAAATCGCTGCCAAAGCCAGCATTACCGCGGGCATCATGTACATTTCCATTGCCTTGTTACCCTTGATGATTGCCTTGGTGGGTGTGCGTTTATATCCGGAATTGTGGCAGGATGATATGCTTTTGATTCCACATTTGGTCTTGAAGTTTACGCCTTATGCGATGCAGATTCTGTTTTTAGGGGCTTTATTATCTGCCTTATTAAGTACGACAAGTGGCGCAATTTTAGCACCAGCGAGTGTTTTGGGGGAGAATCTTTGGAAGCCGATGTTAAAAAATCCATCGGATAAATCTGTTTTGTTGGTCATCAGAATTTCGGTGGTCTTGGTGACGATGGCATGTATATGGATGGCAATCAGCCGACAAAACATTTTCGAACTCGTGGGAGAAGCGTCTGCGTTTAGTTTGGTTTCCCTATTTATTCCACTAAATGCTGGGTTATGGTGGAAACGGGCCAGTGCGATGGGTAGTCACCTGAGTATGTTGGCCGGCTTATTTGTCTGGGCCTACTTCCACTTTATTGCACCCACGGAAATTCCGTCGATTTGGTATGGTTTATTGGCCAGTGGATTGGGATTGTTATTGGGAACTTACGTTTGGCCTAATCGATCCATGGCTGATCAATCGTCCCCACATATCTCCCCTGCGACTGAGTAAAAATCAAATCCTGCAATTCCACCCCTACGTTTGGATACATGTGCACGTCGCTTAGTAGGGAAACAGGCAACCAAAGCACCTCCATAGCCGTCGTTTCGTTGGGCTGGAGCATTGGAATTCCGCCAAGAATCTCACCAGAAAACAAAATATGAAGTGATGTGGGCCGTTTATCAGTTGCTTGAATTTCGCCCATGAGCATTAATGGGCCCACTTCCACGTCGATACCTAACTCTTCCAAACATTCGCGGGCAACGGTTTCTGGGAATGATTCCCCAGGATCTGTATTTCCACCGGGCAGATTATAAATGAATTGCGTACCGTACTGGTACTTCATGACTAATACGTGATTGTTTTCGAGGATAACTAAGGCGGGTCTACAACGCATATGCTACTTAAATACTTGTCGAAATATACATTAATTTTTTTATTGTCTACCTTTGTCTGTCTTAAAACACAATGGTATGGTGGTACACGAAATTTGTTCATCCATGGAAGCATGGGCGCCGCTCGCTTGGCAAGAATCATATGACAATTCAGGTTTGTTGACGGGTAACCGTTCGCAAAAAGTCACGGGCGTATTAGTCAGTTTTGATTGTACGGAGGCGGTAGTTGAGGAGGCGATTGCCCGAGGTTGCAATATGATTGTGGCGCATCACCCCATTTTATTCAAGGGAATTAAGCAATTGACAGGACGAGATTATGTGGAGCGGACGCTCATTTTAGCTATCAAAAATGATATTGCGATTTATGCATCGCACACAAATTTAGATCATGCGCCTAAGGGGGTCAGCTATCAGTTGGCCCAAAAACTGGGACTTCAAGCCGGTAAGGTCTTGCGTCCGATGCGTGATGCATTGCGCCAACTCACCTATTTTGTTCCAGAGGCGGATGCGGAGCAAGTTCGCGTGGCATTGCATGCGGCGGGAGCTGGGAATATAGGGGAATATTCAGCGTGTAGTTTTTCAGGCTCGGGAACCGGTCGGTTTACCCCATTGGATGCCGCCAATCCCACCATTGGTCAGGCTGGTCAATCAGAAGAGGTCGCAGAATTAAAAGTGGACATGTTATTTCCCAAACACCTCGAATCGGCTGTTTTAGGTGCGCTTTTCACGTCACACCCCTATGAGGAGGTTGCTTATTTTGTCACATCCTTGGGAAATTCGTGGCAAGATGTGGGCGCTGGATTTGTGGGTGAATTACCTCAGGCCATGTCATCGAGCGAATTTACATCGTATGTAAAAGAAAAGCTTGGGTTGGCCTATTTTAGACATACACCATGGCTGGGCAAATCGATCAAACGAATTGCTTTGTGCGGAGGAGCGGGAAGCTTTTTATTGGCCGATGCCATTCGCGCGCAGGCTGATGTTTACATCAGTGGAGATTTTAAATACCATGAGTTCTTTGATGCGGAAAATCACTTGACGATCTGTGATATTGGGCATTATGAATCCGAAGTCATGATAAAGGATACCATCCATGAATATTTATCAAATAATTTTAGTACTTTTGCCGTTCTGAAAAGTATGACCCACACTAATCCTGTGAGTCTTGCTTAGAGATTAGAGCGAATTAATATTTTCAAACGCAACAATAATAATGGCTACAGTTACCGAAACTACAATTGCCCAAAAGTTAGAAGCATTATTAAAGCTTCAAACCATTGATTCAGCCTTAGACAATATCAAGAAAGTACGAGGTGATTTACCTGAAGAGGTTCGTGATTTAGAGGATGAGATCGCAGGTTTAGAAACACGTTTAACAAAATTCCAATCTGAAATCGCGTCATTTGAAGAGCAAATCGCGAATTACAAGGTTTCTAAAAAGGATTCTGAGAAGCTAATTGTGAAATACAAGGAGCAACAAATGAATGTACGTAACAACCGTGAGTTCGAAGCAATTTCGAAGGAGGTTGAGTTACAAGGTTTAGAAATGGAGATTGCGGATAAGCGCATTAAAGAAATTGATTTCAAAATTTTGAACAAAAATGATGAAGTTGCTGGCGTAGAATCTAACTTATTTGAGCGCAAAAAAGACCTTGAAATCAAGCAAAAAGAACTTGAGGTGATCATTGGCGAAAGTGAGGAAGATGAGCAAAAAGGCTTGAAAGATCGCGAAAAAGCGGTTAAGACGGTAGATGCTCGCCTATTGAAGTCATATGAGAAATTACGTGAAAATGCAATCAATGGCCTAGCGGTTGTTTTAGTGAAGCGTGGTGCTTGTGGGGGATGTTTTAGTTCAGTACCTCCACAACGTCAAACAGATATCAAAGACAAGAAAAAAATAATCGTTTGCGAACATTGCGGACGTATTTTGGCAGGTGTGGAGGATCCAATTCCTGCACCAGAAAAAGAGAAAAAACCTCGGGGTAAAGCTGCCACCGCAGCAGCAGCTGCTGCAGCAGCGGCTACCGCAGAATAATTCCTCCAAAGGGATACAAAAAAACCTGATGATTAACTTCATCAGGTTTTTTTTATGTTTTATCTAAGCGCTGTTACTTCAACATCTCTAGCAAGGCGCTCAATTTATCTTTCATCTCTTTGCGATCTACGATGAAATCCAAAAATCCGTGATCCAAAACAAAGTCAGCACTTTGAAAACCCTTCGGCAAATCCTTTCCAATCGTCTCCTTAATAACGCGTGGTCCGGCAAATCCAATTAACGCGCCAGGCTCTGCGATGTTAAAATCACCCAACATGGCAAATGAAGCAGTAACTCCACCGGTGGTGGGGTCTGTCAACAAGGAAATATAAGGTATTTTGGCTTCCGCTAACAAGGCTAAGCGAGCAGACGTCTTCGCCATTTGCATTAAGGAGAACCCAGCTTCCATCATTCGCGCTCCACCTGAACGTGAAATCATTAAGAATGGGGTTTTTGTTTTAATGGAATGATCAATCGCACGTGAAATTTTCTCTCCTACCACGGAACCCATCGAGCCGCCAATAAAACTAAAATCCATAGCTGCGATCGTGATAGGCAAGCCATTCATCTCACCATAGGCCGCACGAACGGCATCTTTTAAGCCTGTCTTATCTTCTGTCGATTTGACACGATCCGTATATTTCTTCGTATCAGTGAAATTCAATGGATCTCCGGAGCTCATCATAGGATCAATTTCCGTATACCGAGATTGATCAAATAACAATTCAAAATACTCTTGTGAACCTATTTTTTCGTGGTAATTACAGCTTGAACAGGTAAACGCGAATAAGCGGTGCTCACGTGTGTGAAGGGCTTTTTTGCAAGACGGGCATTGATACCAAAGACCATCTGGAGAATCACGTTTAAACTCTGTTGGGGTTTGAATCCCTTTATCCTTTCGCGTAAACCAAGACATAGACAATTTATTTAATGATACCGATTTCTCGGTTGAACTGCAAAGATAATTAAAAAGCTTCGCAAGGAAAAAACCACCTGACTATTTCACCAAAATCACCCGCCGATTAATCACCCGTTTTTCCGTTCTAAGCTCAATGAAATACGAACCTACTGCTTGTTCACTTAGGTCCAACAAATAATCTAGTTGGCCCTGAACAGGAATAGTTTCCGGACGTAGCATCACTTTCCCTTGCATGTCCAACACCCGCAACATGACGCTGCGTTCATCAGGCGCGAAGCTAGCTTGCACGCGCAGACGACCATTGGTTGGATTTGGACTCAGCGTAACACCAGCCCCTAACGCACTCGGCTCATTACTCAAAATAACAATGGTAATCGCATTCGATAAACCTGTCGCACAAACTGCAGTCACTTGCGCTTTTACCGTGTAAACTCCCGGCTCGGTGGTGGTTAAAGTAGATGAATTTATGCCTGGAATGACATTTCCATTTCGGAACCAAATGAAGGTTACCCCGGGATACTCTGAGGTAACAGCAAGTACTTGTTCCGACTGCTTAAATAAAAATGGCACATTAAATGCGCATTTTTGGACTTCAGAACAGCCATTCGCATCTACTTTGTCACCTGGGGCTGTACCCAAACATTTATCAATCGAATCATCTACTCCATCTTTATCTAGATCGACTGGGATGATGGGTTCTTGAATCTTCAAATTGTCAACGGACCAACCCCAGCCATGTGCGCCCACATCTGCGTGTAAGCGGAAACGAATCAGTACTTGATCACCAGATTTAAACTTACCAGAGGAAAGCAAATTGATTTCACGACTTCTGATCAGTGCAGCTGTGGGAGTTGCGGTTGAATTCCCCTCATTATCTACTGCACTATTCCAGGCATTTAACCAGATGGAACTCGCATTTGAATCCCAACCATTCGTAAAATTAAACCAGGTCAATCCTCCATCATTGGATCCTTGAACAATTACGTAGTCAAAGAAACTCCGGTTAATGGTTCCATTTGAATTCAAAAATGGCTCGCCCGTATCGCCAGGTTCCACCAAGACAATCTCATCAAAAGTCATGATGGATTTATTCGCATTTAATTTGATCGGCTTAAGCAAAACAGCATCTGAATTCGTAAACCTATCGGTTCCATTACCTCCATCGTATGACTCCTCTGAACCATCAGCATATGGATGCGCCGTTTGCAATGCGGATGTTGAAAATCCAGCAGCCCTTCCGATACTCATACCCTTCAAATAGAAATCAGTTGAATTCGAATCAAACGATTGAATGTAGGTAGTTTCCGTGGGTAAAATACCTAGCACCTTAATCTCAAAAAATCCTGAATTCGGACTAGTTACGGTATTGACTATTTTAGCAGCATCTTGTACAATCACCCGGTAGGTAATGATGTCTCCTGCTTTAATTTCGCCAGCAGTAAAGGTAAATGCATTTGAAAAACTCGTAGTCGTACCTGCTACCAATTGAAAATCTTTACGCTTCAGTGGACCATTGTTAATCGCGTATTCCATATAAACCGCGCTCAAGCCGATATTATCAGATGCCGAAAGTGCTGTTAACGGAACCGTAGTCTGTGAAGAAAAAATGTAGTTCAGTCGGTTTGCATACGCCACTCTCGGCTTCACCGTATCCGCACCAATCGCAAATTGATAGAAACTACCAATATTCGTATTCGCTATCACAGGTGCTTCCGCGGGCGTAGTCACTTTTTTGCCAGATGCCTCATTGGCCATCCAATAATACCTAATTGTCCTATTTCCTGCGGCTGGAGGCAATTTGTAGGTATACACATTGCCAGATCGAGTTAACGGCATGGAAGTAGCCGACAAAATACTTTTATCGATGGACAACATTAGTTTAACTGAATTTTCGGCCAAAAGGGTATCCGAATATACCGTGGCAGAAATAGAGATATCGGAGGTCGTATTTTCTGAATCAGGTAAATCTGCGGCAATGATATTAGTGGAATACCAACCAAAATCAGCGAAGGCCGAGGTTACGATTGGGCCAACTTGCGGTGTAACTTCACCTCGGGCAATTTGAGGTGTCATTAAGGCGTTCGGGTCGCCTACTTTATAAGTCGCTTGGTCTACGTGGTACACACTGGATCCTGCAGAATAAGTACGCGGAGAATACAAAATAGCATTGGCGCGCGAATTATTTTGCAGAATCTTGGGAGAAACTAGTTGAAGATTAGGCGAGGTCATCGCCGTCTTAAGGGCTACAGAAGGATTAGGGATTTTGAGCGTATCTGTCACTGAAATACCTTCCGAATTTTGAATAAACTGGTCAAAAATACCTGGGAGACCATAATCTCCTTTACTTTGATCGTCGCTTAAGCCCAACTCGCCAATAAATCCGAGACCATGTCCAAATTCATGCAAAACGACAGAATAAAGATCTATTTGGCTAACCGTGGGGGCACCATCTGTTCCAATATACCAATCCGAAAAATCCGAATTAAAGGTCGCCACCACATCAGGATCTGTACCATTCAAATTGCGGTGAGACATCTTCTCTGCTAAGGCGATGGGATACCAGGTATTCAAGCGTTGAGCACCTGCAAAATTACGTACTGCGGTAGATGCGCCTGCACTGCCTAAAACACCTTGGGCTAATGAGCGCCAACGAACAAAAATCTGAATAGGTACATCTGAAGTTAGCGTATTGGCCCAAACCGCTGCAGCTTTTTCAAACACCGCTTTTACGTTGGCCGGCGGTGGCGTATCATACGAAACAATAACCTGAGTTGAACTTTGCGTTCCTTTAGTGGCAAAAGTGGCCATGGCTGCCCGATTTTTAGCCTCTTCTAAGATTCGCTGCGAATAACCGGCTGGCAATTCCCGATGAATCCCAGACTTCTCGGGTGTATATTCTTCGACTTGTTGGCCCGGCTTAAACTCCATTGGGAAGCTTTTTTGACCCAAGATAGATCCTGCCAAAAAGCAAAAAACAAGCACGAAAAAGTAAAATCTATTCATGGTATAAAATTAAGTACGCATTAATGAAAATTAACTAATTCCTTAAACAAATGCATAAAATCGGGCCGAACCAAATCCGTATGCGCTAATTCTGCTGGGGTATGCGAAGTACTCATTCCGACCACACGCATCCCGGCGGCTTGACCCGCGGCAATACCCTGTAAAGAATCTTCGATAACCCAACAATCCACGGGATCCACGCGTAGTAAGCTAGCTGCCTTCAGATAAATTTCAGGATCTGGCTTCCCTTTAAGAACCTCTGCACCGCCGATGATCGCATCGAATTGATCTCGAATACCTAAACCGTCAACGATAAAATCAATGTTACCTGGGCCAGCTGAAGTAGCTAACGCCGTTTTAATGCCTTGGTCTCGCAGATCCTTGAGGAATGTCAATAGACCTGGAGCTGGTTTAACATGATCCCGATAAAATGCGCGGTAAATAAGCTCTTTTTCTTCCTCGAGCACCTCTACTTCTGCACGCGATAATTCGCGCTTGTAAAACCATTCAAAAGTATCTTTGGAATTCATCCCGTTTAACTCCTGGTAAAAAATCTCTCGGGTCAGGGGGATTTGTTTACGTTCACAAAAAAGCAACCAAGCGTCTACATGATAGGGTAAGTTATCCACTACCACACCGTCCATATCAAAAAGTACCGCTTGGAAATTCATGAGTTATATCGCTAAAGTCAATCCATCATAAGCCAAATGTACATGTGCTGGCAATTCTTTTTCTACCACTGCATGCAATCCCATCATATGACTGATATGGGTTATGTATGCTTTTTCAGGTTTTATTTTTTCAATCACCTCAAGTGCTTCGTCGAGGGTAAAATGCGAAATATGTGTTGTTTTTCGAAGGGCATTAATCACCAGGACTTTAGATCCTTTGACTTTCTCTAGCTCTGCATCGGAGATAAAATTGGCATCCGTGATGTAGGTAAAATCAGCAAAACGAAAGCCTAGCACATCTAAAAAATAATGCTTAACTAAAATGGGAATAATCGTGACACCCGCAATCGTAAATGGCTGATTTTCAATTTCATGTACTTCGATTTCAGGCACGCCTGGATATTTATCCTCGCCAAATGCATAGGCAAATTCACGCTTCAATTGCTCGATAACGGGTGCTTGTGCATACAATGGGATACTTGACTTTTGGGCATAATTAAATCCCCGAATATCATCCATCCCGGCGGTATGATCCTTGTGTTCGTGGGTATATAAAACGGCATCCACGCGCTGAATACCCGCCCGTAAGATTTGTTGGCGAAAATCAGGCCCCGTATCGATAATAAAACTTTTGCCTTCGGTTTCAATATGCATGGAAACACGGAGGCGCTGATCGCAAGGATCGGTGGAACGACAAACTTCACATGTACAGGCAATCATCGGAATCCCTTGAGAGGTCCCGGTACCCAGAAACCTTGCCTGGATCTGGGTCATCGAATTATTCTGTTAGTGACTTAACAGTCGAAACGAGCGCATCAAAATTAAGTGGCTTAGCCAAGAAATCATCGAAACCCACGGCTTTGAAATCTTCCATGGAATAATTGCGCGCATTTCCCGTAATGGCAATCATGGGGATTTTGGATTTTTTGGTATCAGCTAGCGCACGTACAGCTTTAGCGCAATCCATTCCATCCATAACGGGCATATTGATATCTAATAAAAGCACGTCAAAATCAGCTTTGGCTAATTCGTCTAACACTTGCTGACCATTTTTAACGGCGTGAATCTCAAAATTTTGAAATTCTAAAATTTTACGCGCTAAATTTTGAATGACAGAACTATCTTCGGCGATCAATACTTTTTTCATAGGAGTACGTTATACATGATAGAGGCAAACCTCACAATTGGGTAAAAATAGGGAAACAAAAGAAATTAAGCAATAAAAAAAGCGACCCTTTTGAGGTCGCTTTTAAAAAGAATTTGAATCACTTATTTCACATAGATCGAAACAGATGATTTATCCCAATCAAAGGTAATTTGTCCTTCTGGAGATACACCGATGTTGAACTGCTCCGTCATCGCATGCTCGCTAACTTTTCCAGTTACACGCAAAACATCTTTTTCAGCTTTGTACGTGTAAGCTCCCCATTGCTTTGCATCACTATTAAAAATGATCGTCCATTCGGTAGGGCCAGGGATTGAAAATAAGGAATAAACACCTTTTGCCAACGGCTTCCCTTGGATCGTCACATCATTCGAAAATTCGATGGTTGTTGCCTCATTTGCACCTGTTCTCCACACTTCCCCGAAAGGAACGATGGCTTTTTGCTCTTTTGTACCAAATACCAAACGTCCTTTGACAGAAGGCTTTGCATACTTAACCATAACTTCGGTCTTACCCACCTTTTGAATAACAACAGCTGGTGGAGATGCTGGCGCCTTTTGCGCGAATGCACCAAAACTCAACACACTCATTAAAATAACCAAGTACTTTTTCATAATACGTTTTCGTTTAAATTTTTACAAATTAAGCCAATAATTCAATTTCAACACTACGGTTCGATCACGAATTTGAAAATTATTTGGACTGTAATTATCCGAATAAACAACAAATAAATCCGAAGCTGGCTTATAACGCCATTGCAAGCGCATGTATAGATTCATGAAATTGTTTTGTTGGTTCAACTGAAAGAAGGTCGCAAAAAATAGTTTATTGGTAAACGTAATGTCTACTTTCGGACGAATGATCCAAAACTGCGAAGAGATCTTATTGGCTGCCACTTTATCCGTGGCAGGAATGTACACATTTTGAATGTCGTTATAATCTACCGCCATGGAAATAGCGCCGAATGGCTGGAATCGATAACCGATATCTGCGGTGATTCCGGTTCGCCAACCGTCCCCAAAATATCCACCGAAACGTGACGTGATTGCATACGTGAATAACTTGATTGGTGAGGAACCATAGCGCATGTTTACTGCATACCAATCATGCTCAGTACCTTTCAACACCTTCGCTTTTCGCATACGGGTCGCATCGAAATCATCTTGCAACTTGACAAAATCATATGATAAATAAACCCCAAAGGTAGACCGATCCTTCATCGTTCCCTCGTAAGACACATAACTCGTGTTATCCGTATACTGACCCTGATTATTCCACAAGTTCATGGTCATGAGTTTTAAAGAGGAATAAAATAAGTTGATGGACTTATTCTTTGGATAAAAGATTTTAGCTCCATCTGTCTGCACCTGGAAATAATTCACGCGGGGGACATAACCCGTTTCCGGATTGTAATTCTCGCCTACCCACTGTTCCTTGATAGAGAAAACCCAATTATTGTCTCCATAGATCAAAGATGCTGCTTGCGAAAAATCTCTGGGTTTGTCTAAGGGGCTTAATGTTTTGGCATAAAATAGTGATCCAGTCCAAAAATTATTGGCTGACGCGAGGTTATATTCAAAGCCAACGTCCCGGTTGTAGGATTGAAAACCATACTTTTTTTGCAATTCTGGGGTGCTAAATGACTGTTTATTAACCATGTACATACCAAAATTTGAGCGTGCAAATAATTTACGCTGCAAAGCGACCATCGAATAATTTTGCGTTGGGATACCTTTCGCATCAATTCGCTCGGATTGAACATTCAATGCGCCGATGCGCCAATCTTGATTTAACTTACCACTCAAACGGGCTCCATAAGTAATGGGCGTTTGCTCATAATTTCCATTTTGAGGATTGATGGTTAAACCAATTCTTCTGGAGAAAAATGGCCGAATATTTTCCGTCCCAAAGCCATCAAATAAGTCCGAATTCTCGATAAAAAACTGCCTTCTTTCAGGATAAAATAATTCAAAGCGATCCAAATTTGTTTGTTGGCGATCCACATCCACCTGCGAAAAGTCTGGATTTATGGTCATGTCTAAATTCAAGCCAGAATTGATCGCCACCTTGATATCCCCTCCAATTTGCTGCCGGAAGGCCGAAGGCTTATCGGAACGGTAATTCGCTGAGACACCGGAAAGGGTATAAGGAATAACTGAGATATTCTTTTTAGGTGCTGGAGGCGGTGTATCCCAAACAAGTACTCCAGCATAGGCGAGTGATGCGGTAGGAAATTGGCGTGGTACGGGTGCCCAAGCTGATTTTTCTTTGGCCTTTAAATCGTAACGAGAGAAGTTGATGCCCCAGCGCTTGATATTATCCTTGTAGCGGATTGACTTAAAGGGAATGGCTGCCTCGAAAATCCATGAATCCTTTTTGTACGTGGTAGCGGATTCCCATTTGTTGTCCCAATTTAAATTGACACGAAATCCTTCTGACATTTGGCCGTCCCATTGCGCGCCTGCGGCATTCGCACCAAAAGCAAAACCAGTCGTTTTATCTTCAAACGTGTCGATAAAGACTAGAAAATTATCATTCACACCAAAGCCAAAATCTCGTTTCATCGATTCCACCACGTAAGCTCCCGGTTCTTTCAAAAAACACTCAGCTGAGATATAGATGTACTTCTCGTCATACGCAATTTTGACATCCGTGCGAACCTGCGCACACAAAGAGTCATAAGGATTGCACATCACAAAATCGCTAACTGCAGCTGATTCCAACCACGCATTTTCATCCAAAATCCCGTCGACCCGAATAGGACCCGTGCTTTTTTTGATATTTACTTGGAAACGTTCGTTGATTTTTTGCGCATTGGCGATATGAATTAAGCCAATTAACCAGCAGGTGAGAAGTAGCAGTCGATTCATACGTTTCAAATAGGTCTATCAGAAAATCAAAGATAAGTTATTTTCATGTGGGACTTGTGGGTCTTATGGGGCTTGATTATTTTTGCACCATATTTAACCGAGATTACCCATGGGAAGAGCCTTCGAATTCCGAAAAGCGAGAAAGTTTAAACGCTGGGGCCAAATGGCCAAAACCTTCACTAAAATTGGTAAGGACATTGTTATAGCCGTGAAAGCAGGTGGTGGTGATCCAACTTCTAATTCACGTTTACGTGCCATCATTCAAAATGCGAAGGCTGTTAACATGCCCAAGGAGAATGTGGAAAGAGCCATCAAGCGGGCAACTTCCAAGGACCAGGAGGATTACAAAGAGATTGTGTACGAAGGATATGCCCAGCATGGCATTGCGATATTAGTCGAAACTACCACAGACAACATTAACCGCACGGTGGCCAATATCCGTTCTTCATTTACCAAATGCGGCGGATCTTTAGGAACCACAGGGATGTTGGACTTCATCTTCACCCGTAAATCAGTGTTTAAAATTGCTGCCAAACCGGAGATCGATTTGGAGGAATTGGAATTTGAATTGATTGATTTAGGTGGCGACGAGGTTTTTTTAGATGAGGAAACGAATCAAATTAATATTTATGGTGAATTCACGGCTTTTGGTGGGATACAGAAATTTTTGGAGGAGCGTGGCTATGAATTAATGGGTGCGGATTTCGAACGTATTCCAAATGAAACAAAAGAATTATCGGACGCACAGGTTGCTGATGTTGAAAAGCTAATCGAGCGACTCGAGGAGGATGACGATGTACAAAACGTCTACCACAATATGGGATAAAGCAAAAGGCCAGGAAACTGGCCTTTTTTGTTGTATTCCATTTTGGAATAGGAAAAAGCTCTTTCCCCCCTTAGCTTTGGCAAACCTCAAAGGATTGCCAAAGCTTAAAACCATGAATCCGAGTCCTACGATTTTAAACGATATAAATAGGGAGCTTTGTGTGCCCCTCCGGTGAATTTCTTTTCAATCCGATCGAGAATATCTAAACTTAACATCTTCCGCTGGAAATTTGTCCGCACTAATTTCTTTCCCAAAATCGTCTCATACACCATTTGTATTTCCGACATGGTAAATGTTTCCCCGAGTAAGTTAAATGCGACTAATTTCTCGTCTAAAGATAGCCTTAACGCCTCCAAAGCCTTATTCACAATTTTATTATGATCTAAAAAGAGATGAGGCATGGCTGCGATATCAACCCATTCCGCTGCATCAGAGAATTCTCCGGGATTAACCATTACTTTGGAATAGTCAACTAAGGCATAATATCCGATGGTAATGTAACGCTTGGCCATCCAGGATAAATCATTATCCAGGGACCCCATCGCCAAATTAACACCACGATGCTCCTCCGCTGCCCGGTCATTGCGCGCTAAATCGCCAAAGGTGTAAAATTGCTCCAGATATATATCCGACAATCCCGTCCGCTCAAGCAATACACGAGCCGCCGCTTGATCGACATCCTCGTCAACACCCACGAAGCCGCCAGCCAGAGACCAGACACGTGTATTTTGAAATTTCAACAACAAGACCTTGAGTTGATCTTCATGAAAACCGAAAATCACACAGTCAACGGAAATTCCAGGCAACCAAAGTTCTGTTTGCTTAAATCTACTTAACATATTTTAGAACAAATGCGCGAATTTGATTCGCAAAAATCACGTAGCCCTTCTCATTCAAATGAAGCTTATCGGCGACAAAAATATCTTGCATCAACGACCCATCGGGCAAGAAAAATGGAGAATGCATATCAATAAAATATCCACCTTTTGACTGGATCATACTATTCAGCTCACGTTGTTTGGCCAATAAAGCGGTCCGAGCTAAACTTGGCCGGGCAGCCACAAAAACTAATTTTGCTCCGGGAACCTGCTTAGCTAAACGCGCCTTAAATTCATCATATTCAGCTGCAATGACTTCCGGTGTTTTCCCCTTCGCTAAATCATTATCGCCCTCATACATGATTACCCACTTCGGCTGATATTTCACCACCATCCGATCAAAATAATACAAAGCATCCGCTAATGTAGACCCACCGAATCCCCGATTAAACGCAGGTGGTAATCCCTGCATATCCGTAGCAAAAGTCTTCCAAAGTCGGAAACTAGATGAGCCTATAAAAAGGATTTGACCCTTAGCGGGCATGGCTAAGGAATCTTGTTTCTCGTAAGCAACAATTTCCTTTTCAAACGGATGTTGAGCTACTAATGAAGTGCTTACAAAAAGCAATAAGGCAAAGAGTATCTTATTCATTTGGATATGTTAAACCGATTTGTGAACGAATTTCATCTAATAAACCCATCAATTCCTGACTAAATTGATGCGACATCCAGGCATTTTCCGTGCGACCTGCATGCAAATCTACTTGCACGGCATCCGCTTCATAACTGTAGCCCCAACCTAAACGCTCCGTCTCTATCACAGTCTCTTCTCCCCCATAAATCGTCAAAGTCATCCCCTTCGTTTCATGAAAACGCGGATGCATATAAATTTTCCCTAGCGTTCCATATACCGTGCAGGTCGTATCCGTTTGCGCAGCAAACGTCGAAAACAAACTTGCCGTAGCACCAGAGGCATATTTCGTCGCAATCGAACAATTCATGTCCACCCCAGATGGTGCCATCACACCCGTCGCTTTCATTTCCAGCGGTTGGCCTAATAACAGTTTCGAAATAAATAAAGGGTAAATACCGATGTCCAACAACGATCCTCCGGTCAGATGTGGATTAAACCAACGAGCCTCCTCATCATATTCAGCCTTAAAGCCAAAATCAGCCACCACATGTTTGATATCACCAATAACTCCTGAAGCAATGATTTCTTGTAATTTGGCGATAGACGGATGAAAACGCGTCCATAATGCCTCCATTAAAAACAACTTCTTTTCGCGCGCCTTCGCAATCATCGCAGCAACCTGCTTGCTATTGATAGCAAATGCCTTTTCGCATAATACAGGAATACCCGCTTCCAAGCACAGCATGGTATGTTCATAATGCAAGCCATGCGGCGATGCAATATAGACCACATCAATTTCTCCACTGGAAAGCATGTCTTCATATGAGCCAAATGCCTTCACGGAAGGGTCATAATGGGAAGCAAATTCCTGCGCCCGTTTGATATCACGAGAGGAAACAGCAGCTAAATAGCCATTTTTGGCATGCGTAAGATCGTCGGCAAATTTACGCGCAATGCCTCCGCATGCGAGTATACCCCAACGAATGGGTTGATCTGTTTTCATAGTAGGTTTAACTTATAACGAACCCAATGTAGCTATTAAAGCCTCCACCTGGTCCAAATTTACTGCAGGAAAATTCGCAATCCGTATTTGAGTCTCCTTCATTTTTCCATATCCCGCTCCCAAAATAAAATCACTTTTTGCCTGTACTTGTTTGATGACATCGCCAGCCATCTGCTTGCAATTTAAAACCACAACAGTAGCTGAACGGTGTGATTCATTCGTTACAAATATGTCAAATTGATCTGATTTTTTAGCAAAATCATATAAAGCTTTCGCCTTACGATCCGTTTCCTTCCGCATCACATCCACCCCAATTCGATTGAAATCCTCGGCCACTTTCCCCAACACATAAATCCCCATCACATTGGGCGTTTCAGGTGTTTCAAAATTCTTGTAATTCTCCCAAAGACTCGGTAACGAATGATAGGTTCCCACCGTATCTCCGTGAAGTTTCATGCGCTCCGCCTTCGCCAGCATCTTTTCATTCGCAATCCAAACACCTAAACCTGCCGGCATTCCAAACGCTTTTTGCACCGAAAACATCGCCGAATCAACTAAATTGAAATCTAAATTCGGATAAGGAGCGGATGAAACCATGTCCACCATCACCAACTTATCTTTGTTTGCCTTCTTAATTTTATGTATCTCTGCTGCGCGCATCTGAACACCGGAACTGGTTTCATTGGCCGTGCAACAAATCAACTCCGCATATTCAGGCACCGTCACTTCTGCCGCATCAAAACCCTCACCAAAAGGCTTGTGCATCGCATGCGCATACTTGTGAAGCTCTTGTGAAAAATCAAAAAACTTCTTTGAAAACGAGCCATTCACTAAGTGAAAACTTTCATGCTCCACAGAATTCATAATCGCTCGCTCCCAAATTTCCGTAGCCGATCCTGTGAATAACACCGCAGTCTCTTTTGGCAAGGCAAATAATTGGCGCAACTGCTCATCGGTATGTTGGTAAATCTTACGAAATGCCGCCGAACGATGCGAAATCGATCCAATATTTTGACGAAATGCCGCTGCATAATGTGCCTCAACGGTAGGGAATAAGGCTGCAGGACCGGGTGTAAAAAACGTGCTCATATTAATATAACATTCTGAATTTGATCGTATTATCAATCAATTTCAACTCATTGACAATTTCCTCCGCATATTCTTTCGCGACATCTGTAATCACATAACCTGTCCGCTCCGTCGTTTTCAAATATTGACCGATGATATTCACATGGTATTTGGCAAACACATTATTTATCTGAGCCAAAATACCAGGCACATTGTGGTGTATATGCAATAAGCGGTGTGCATTTTCCAAAGGTGGCAATTGTAATTCTGGAAAGTTCACAGAACCGTATGTACTACCATTGTTCATAAACTGCAACAACTTCGAAGGCACAAACTCCCCAATATTCGCTTGCGCCTCTTCCGTACTTCCACCAATATGTGGCATCAAAATGACATTAGGTAAGCCACGCAATTCATTGACAAATTCCTCATCATTCGTTTTAGGCTCATATGGAAATACGTCGATTGCCGCACCCCAAATCTTACCTGATTTAATCGCATCCACTAAAGCTGGGATTTGAACGACGTGTCCTCTTGATAAGTTTAAGAAAATCACATTGTCTTTCATCCAAGAAAACTCTTGCTTTCCGATGATATCTGTATTCGATTTGCGTCCATCTACGTGTAAGCTCACGAAATCGACGGTCGACAATAATTCCTTTAAGCTATTACATTTTTTTGCGTTGCCGAGTGCTAATTTGTCTACGATATCGAAGAAATAAACCTCCATACCTAAAGCCTCCGCGATGACAGAAATCTGTGTACCGATATTTCCGTAACCCACTAAACCGATTTTCTTTCCACGAATTTCGAATGAATTGGTCGCTGATTTATCCCAAACACCAGCATGCATCTTCGTCGATTTTTCGAAAATATTACGGGTCAACATCACCATTAAGCCAATCGATAATTCAACGACACTACGTGTATTTGAATAAGGTGCATTAAATACGGCTATCCCGCGATTCTCACATTCCGCCAAATCAATTTGATTCGTACCGATGCAAAAAGCACCCACACACATCAATCGGGATGCATTTGGATGTTCGAGTACTTTCTTTGTTAAATTTGTTTTTGACCGCAATCCGATGATCGAGACATCTTTGATTTTCTCAATCAATTCTTCCTCGTCTAGTGCCCCCTTCAACAATTCAACCTGGAAACCTTCCTTCTTAAATAATTGAACAGCCGCAGGATGCACGTTTTCCAATAATAAAACTTTGATTCGTGATTTTGGATAGGACTGTGCCCGGCTTAAGCCATTGAGATATAAAAACTCATCCAATGAGGGAACCACAAAATCCGCTTTATCAGTCACCGCTTTGCGTGAAACGTTCTCTGTAAATGCGAAAAATTTATTGGCTAACCCAGCCTCGCGTAATTCATAATCTGTATATCCATCACCGATCACATAGACTTCACCGTCTAAGGCTAATGATTGCAATAAACTAACTTTACCGCGATCTTGAGATAGCAGATTAGCTTGATCATATCCCGTAATGGTACCATCGGCATCATACGTAAACGTATTCGCATAGACATTCGCCGCGGCAATACCCATTTCTTCTACGACAGGTACGATAAAATCTTTGAAGCCGCTGGAGACAATTAAAATTTGATCTGCATGCTCTTTGATAAACGTTTTATTGCGCTTAAATGATTCTGAAATTTTACCCTTTAAGAAAGTGATTAATTGGTCTACATGCGAACGATTCGCAGGCAATAACGCCACGCGATCTCGCAACGAATCTGCGAATGAATAATTTCCGGTCATCCCTTTGTCGGTGATTTCGCGAATCTTCCCCACGATCTCAGCTTGTTTGGCATTCCCTTCTAACGCGATGCGCGCTAATTCATCGAGGCCCTCGACCTTGGTGAATGTACTGTCAAAATCGATGACAATCGTTAATTGTTCAAGCTCCTTAGTAGACATATAATCAAATTTCAATTTCCTTAAACCAATTCGCAGTCCGTTGCTCGGACCAAGTTTCTCCTCGATAATTGCGCGGATAAAATCCGCAATGTCCTCCTTGTTTGGGCAACTCAATCTGAACATGATCAGACTGAATCGCTTCAGGAAGACATTCCTGCGACAAAAAAGGATCGTTTTTCGCATTCACCACGAGGGTTGGAACACGAATACGATCGAGAAAATACAAGGAACTATTTTGTTCATAATAGTCCTCTGCATCCTTAAATCCATGTAATGGGCCTGTTATGACATCATCAAAATCGTACAAACTGCCAATAGCCGAAAGCATAGACGGCGTAATATCCTGTGGATATCGGGCCGACTTTTCAGTCACTTTTTCTAATAGCGTTTGTAAGAAGCGATGTGTGTAGAGGCTGTTTTCCCGGCGAGTCAATTGCTGACTACTGCTGGAAAGGTGTAAAGGTACAGAAAATGCTACAGCTTTTCGAATGAAATTTGAAGCTTTTTCAGCGTGTTCGCCCAACCATTTTAGCGTTAAGTTGCCTCCTAAACTGAATCCTGCTAGGTAGATATCACGTACGCCCAATGAAACGGCATGTCGAATCACCTGATCTAAATCGTCCGTTGCTCCACTGTGGTAAAAGCGTAAATTTCGATTGGGCTCACCTGAACAGCTTCGGTAATTCCATGCGAGCGCATGAAAATTCGGCAATGCGCGAATCAATCCCGTCACGTACGGTCGGCGACTACTCCCCTCCAATCCATGCGACACAATAACTAAGGGTTTTTGTGACAGCGTACCCCCTCGGATGTACCAATCCAAATCAACAAAGTCGCCATCTGGCAATTCCAATCGTTCCGTCTTCGGAAGCATGTCTGGAATTTTTCGAAAAAGTGCCGGGTAAATACTTTGTGTATGACCTTCAGGTAACCAAATAGGAGGCTTGTAACTGTGCATTAAATAAAAAAGTCTGGAATTAAAGAGCGATCATCCACCGTAGGATCCACTTTGTACGAGCTGAAGTCTGTTACACCTTCCTCGGCCAGGACTGCATCATCGATAAAATAATGACCTGTACACGTCTGATGATCGCGTGATAAAATGACTGCTGCAGCATCCGCCATGATACTCGGCTTACGCGCATTCCGCATCATATCCGCATTACCCACTGCAAATTCGATGGCAGCTGTCGCGATAATGGTACGCGGCCACAAAGAATTAAAAGCTACTTTACCCTCAAATTCTGCAGACATTCCTAACGTTACTAAGGACATGCCAAATTTTGCCATCGAATAGGCGACATGATGCTTAAACCAACGCGCCTCAAAATTCAACGGGGGCGAAAGGGTGAGGACGTGTGGATTTGCCGACTTCATTAAGTGAGGTAAACAGGCTTTTGAAACCAAAAAAGTCCCACGGGCATTTACTCCATGCATCAGATCGAATCGCTTCATCTCTGTCTCTAAAGTTCCTGTTAACTGAATGGCTGATGCATTATTGATTAATATATCGATGCCTCCGAACGTAGCCACGGCTTGATTGACCGCCTCAAAAACCTGATTTTCATCACGAATGTCGACCATGCAGGGCAGGGCACGACCTCCTAAGCGTTCAATCTCTGCTGCTGCAGAAAAAATAGTCCCTTGTAATTTAGGATGAGGTTCAGCTGTTTTGGCAGCGATAATGATATTTGCGCCTAATGAGGCTAATTTTTTAGCTATTTCCAAACCGATACCCCGAGAGGAACCAGTGATGAAAACTGTTTTGTTTCTGAAGTCCATGTGCGTAAAATTAAACTTTATCTAAATTACGATTTTATTGCAAAGACTTGTCAAATTTTAATTTTTGCGTTGTACTTTTGTAAACTAGTTTTTGCACGAATAATCGAATGATCACACCGTTTAAGTCAGTAAGTATTTCTCATCGCAGCGCACCACTCACCATTCGGGAAATGGTCGCATTGAGCGAGGAAGAAAGTCGGGCATTTACACTTAAGTGTAAAGATTTATTCGGCCTACAAGAATTATTGATTGTATCGACGTGCAATCGCACCGAACTATACTATACCTCACAAGAATCCATCTCACATGACCTCATCAAGGCATTGCTAATCGAAAAAGGCTTAACAAATACCAGCGATTATGTGCATTACTTCATCCAAATGGATGAAACAAACGATTCCTTGAAACACCTTTTTGAGGTTGCTACTGGCTTACAGTCCAAAGTGGTAGGTGATTTGCAGATTCCAAACCAGATAAAAAAAGCGTATCAATTGGCAGCCGACCTGAACATGGCGGGTCCATATTTGCATCGCTTAATGCATACCATTTTCTACTCGAATAAGCGAGTTGCCCAAGAAACATCGTTCCGGGACGGAGCTGCATCTGTTTCTTATGCCACCGTTGCACTTGCCGAGGAACTAGCACAAGCCATTACAACACCAAAAATCTTAATCTTAGGATTAGGAGAAATTGGGATTGATGTATGTAAAAATTTAGAGGATAAAGATTTTGCTGAGGTGACGGTGATGAACCGAACGATCGAAAAAGCAGAACGTGTGGCACAAGGGAAAAACTTCCGCGTAGCTCCGTTTGAAGATATGTGCAAGGAAGTTGAAGCTGCCGACATTATCATATCCTCCGTGCGGACAGATGCTCCGATCATCACACAAGAGAAATTGAAAGGCATGCAATTGCTTTCATTTAAATATTTCATCGATTTATCCGTTCCTCGGAGTATTGAAGAAGCCGTTGAAAAAGTATCTGGCATCTTGTTATACAACATCGACTCATTGAAAGAACGTGCGGATGAGGCATTAGCTGCCCGCATGGCATCCATTCCAGATGTGCGTGTCATCATCGAGGAAAGTATCGAAAGCTTTAATGATTGGTCCAAAGAGATGGAAGTTTCACCGACCATTCACAAATTAAAAGGTGCCTTGGAGCAAATCCGCAAGGAAGAAATCAATCGCCACCTCAAAGGTCTAAGTGCAGAGGAAGTAGAGAAACTAGAAAAAATCACGGCTTCTTTGGTACAAAAAATCATTAAGCAACCGATCATTCATCTGAAGGCAGCCTGCAAACGTGGGGATTCTGAAACGATGGTGGATGTATTGAATGACCTCTTCAACCTCGAACAATTCGAAGAGCACGAATCCTAATCACATGGATAGCGCAATACTGACTAAACTGGCCCGCTATTGCGCCTATCAGGAACGCTGCATTTCAGAAATTAAACTAAAAATTCAGGAATTAGATGGTGCTGAACTACAGGACGATTATATCCAGTGGTTACAAGAAAACAATTACCTGAATGAGCAAAGATTCATTGGTCTATTTATCCGCTCCAAATTCAACCAGAAAAAGTGGGGACGTGAGAAAATTCAATTTGAATTGCGAAAAAAAGGAATTTCAGATTCGGACATACAAGCGCATTGGGATGAAATTGCAGAATCAGATTACACGGAAGCCCTTAAAGTCCTCATAGAAAAAAAAGCAGCTTCACTCAAATCAGGTACCCCGAACGAAAAATACCAAAAGTGTTACCGGACGGGTTTGTCCAAAGGCTTTGAGCCTAGTCTTGTTTCTCAGGTCTTGAAAGGTCTTTTCCCGAAGGGATTTGCATAAAATCATTTTTTTCCTACCTTTGGGACATGGATTTCAAATCAACTACTTATTACGCAGGTTATTATTACGCAGGATACTACGTCTGCGCGTAACCGGTTTGATAGGTTTTTGATGTTAACTTATTTTCGCCGGCCTGTGAGTCGGCATTTTTATTTTATGAGCTTTTCTATTTCACCCGCTTCGCGTTTACAGTCCGTTGAGGAATACTATTTCTCCACGAAACTTAAGCAAATCGCTTCATTACGCGCCGCCGGTATTCCGGTCATTAACCTAGGTATAGGTAGCCCAGACCTCGCTCCTGCTATGGAGACAATCGAGGCCTTAACAGCGTCCGCAGCCAATCCAGCCAATCACGCCTATCAAGGATATCAAGGAATTCCTGCTTTACGCGAGGCTTTTGCCGCATTCTATGCCAAGCATTACGGGGTGACGGTCGATCCAGCTGCTGAAATATTGCCATTGATTGGCTCCAAAGAAGGTATCATGCACATCGCTATGGCTTATTTAGAGGCAGGGGATGTGACCTTGATTCCCAATCCGGGCTACCCAACTTACCAAGCGGCGTGTTCGCTGGCTGGAGCAACAGTTCAAGCATACGAGTTAACGGAAGCGAATGGTTGGCTGCCTGATTTAGATGCGTTGGGCCAACAAGATTTGTCTAAGGTAAAAATTATGTGGGTAAACTATCCGCACATGCCCACGGGTGCCAAGGCAGATATAGCGTTTTTTACTAAACTGCGCGATTTCGCCATTCGCCATTCCATATTATTAGTCAATGATAATCCGTACAGTTTTATCTTGAATGATAACCCCATCAGCATGTTGGCCGTTCCCGGTATGAAAGACGTAGCCATTGAATTAAACTCACTTTCAAAATCCCACAATATGGCCGGTTGGCGCATCGGTGCGGCTTTCGGTCGAGCGGAGTTATTGGGGCCGGTGTTGAAATTCAAGTCCAACATGGACTCTGGCATGTTTTTACCCTTACAAGAAGCCGCGGTAAAGGCTTTATCGGCGGATGCTCACTGGTTTGCACGTCAAAATGAAATCTATAAGTCACGCCAAAAGAAAGTATTTGAATTACTGGATCTTTTGGATTGCGTATATGATTCTGCACAAACTGGCATGTTTGTTTGGGCTCGCGTACCCGCTACCGTAGCATCTGGCTATGCACTCTCCGACCAAGTATTGGATGAAAATGCGGTGTTTATCACCCCTGGAGGTATTTTTGGTACACAGGGCAACGGGTATGTTCGAATTTCGTTATGTGCCAAAGAAGAGGTTTTTCAAACGGCGATAGATCGCATTAAAAATCACAGCAATGGAATCTAAGAAAGTAGGTATTATCGGAATTGGGTTAATAGGTGGATCCATCGCGAAAGGCTTGCGCGCATCTGGTTGGGCTTCAGAACTTATTGGAATTGAAGCAAATCCGGCTCACGCAATCAAGGCGCTTTCGCTGCGGTTAGTTGACGAAGTTTTACCTTTAGCAGAAGCCATTGACCGTGTGGATATCTTTGTTTGCGCAACACCTGTTGACATTTTGGTACAAATTATTCCGAATGTTTTGGATCAGTTAAAGCCAGGCCAGATCGTGATTGAAGTTGGCTCAACCAAAACACCCGTGTACGAAGCCCTAAAAAATCATCCGAAACGTGGGCAATTTGTTTCGACTCACCCGATGGCGGGAACGGAATTTTCCGGACCAGAAGCCGCGGTGGATGGATTATTTACAGGTAAACGCGGGGTAATTTGTGATAAGGAATTAAGTTCACCCGAAGCTATTGAGACCATTGAAAGTTTATACCGCGATGGATTGGGAATGAACTTGATATACATGGAATCGATTGACCATGACGTACATACGGCCTATATCTCACATATATCGCATATTTGTTCGTTTGCACTAGCGAATACGGTATTGGAAAAAGAAAAAAATGAAGAGCGTATTTTTGAATTAGCTTCGACCGGTTTTGAATCGACGGTACGTTTGGCGAAATCTTCTCCAGAAACATGGAGTCAGATTTTTCACCAAAATCAAGAGAACCTGATGGATGTTTTAGATGAATACATCAATACCTTATTGAAGTACAAAGGCTTGATGCTGTCCGGAAGTTATGATAAGTTGAAAGATGAACTAGGTAAGGCCAATGATATAGGCCGAATCCTGAATAAGCAATAAAAAAGCCCCGATGTGTGTCGGGGCTTTTTTATTAGTTTCCTCTTGGAGCCTTGTATGCAACTGGCTTCCACGCATTATTCTTGCCATTGATATCTGGGAAGACATGGTCGGGATCAATCGTTACCGACTTGATCGGAAGGTTCGTGGATGTCTTAAATGTCCAGGTACCACCACGCTGCCAAATTTCTACTGGGAACGTGAAACGTTCTTTCGTGCCACCCGCCATTTCTACTTCGACAATCGCTGGCATAGCCATCTTGTCTAGGTTTTCAATCGTGATTAAGGCACCTTTGGCAGGATCTTGATCAATGTAAACGACATCCTTCACAGACTGATCAAGTTTCCATAATTCGTAGAACCAGGCACGCCAGAACCAACCTAAATCTTCGCCGGCACCATCTTCCATCGCACGGAAGAAATCACGTGGTGTGGGATGTTTGAAAGCCCAATTTTTGATGTACTGCTTGAATGCGTAATCGAACCGATCTGCGCCTAGGATATTTTCACGTAAAATTCGTAAACCAAAACCTGGTTTATTGTATGCTTCCCAACCTAAATTACGGGCTTGAATCACATCTGGTATCGACATGATCGGATCAGCTTCTGCACGGAACATGCGTGGAGCGATTTGATGCATATCAAACTTTGGATTCTTGTATTCCCCTTTATTAAAGGCATCTGTTGAATAGAAATTGATGAACGTATTAAAACCTTCATCCATCCAAGCGAACTTACGCTCATTTGTCCCTACGATCATCGGGAACCAGTTGTGACCAAATTCGTGATCTGTCACACCCCACAAGGAAGCGGTTTGGTC
>JACCDX010306369.1_pt1 | contig 30213 bp, 33 predicted proteins | sample 7449681 | NCBI WGS metagenome assembly JACCDX01 (sample SAMN15323450, study PRJNA562643) | freshwater metagenome | isolation source: river surface water | place: USA:Blue River Watershed | collected 2017-08-18
AACCTCAACCTTAACGCTTGCAACAACCTCTTTAGTCACCCCAAGGTGAAAACGCTTTTTTAAGAATGCCATATGAGATTCTGACAGCATAAAATCTGCGTCAGCTCGACGAACTCCTCGCTCTTTTAGTAAATCAACAATGTCTTTTATAGCGACATCAAACTTTTTAGAAAACTCATATACATACATTCAAAAATCCTAACTAATTATTTTCATCATCGACATCTACGCCATCGTTTACAAAAGTATCAGATTCTTTTGATGAGGAATTAGATGATATAAGATGAATGTTTAAACCAAGCAATTCTGCTGCAAGGCTAATATTTTGGCCCATTTTCCCAATTGCAAAAGCTCGCTGATCTTCACTTAGCCATGCATGAGCATCATCGTTAATAATTTCAACTTTATTAACATCTGCAGGACGTAAAGCATTCTTAACCAACTCTTCTTTTGAGTTCACCCAAGAAATAACGTCTATTTTTTCATTACACAGCTCTTTTAATATTGGCTTGATACGACCACCGCCGACACCAACACACGTTCCAACTGGATCAATATTAACATCATGCGATGCAACAATAATTTTTGACTTATACCCAGCTTTTCGTGCAACAGCCTTAACTTCAATTAATTTGTCATAAATTTCTGGAATTTCTAATTCTAAAAGTTTGACAAGAAAATCGCCTGAAGTTCTGTCTAAAATAAGCTGGCCGCCAGTTCTGTAATCAGAAAAAACGTCTTTTAATAAAGCTTTAATTGGACGGCCTGCAATATGACGCTCTCCAGGAATTGAACATGATCGCGGTAAAAAAGCAAGCGTATCTCGAAGCATAACGGTTGTTCCACTGTTTTCACATTTATGAACAGTTCCATGAACAATGGTACCCTTTTTTTCTATAAATTCATTATAGACATTTAAAGCTTCTACATCTCTGATTTTTGATGCAATAACTTGCTTTGCTTTTAAAATTTCAACTCGACCAATGGTTCCCTCAAACGGAATCCACATCATTTCATCAAGCTGAACACCCTTTTTTAAGAAACGAGCCTTACGAATACTGATTTCTTTAATATCATCTTCAGGATCATTGACTACTTTTTTTTCAATTTCAACAATAACCGCTCCAGATCTGTCAAAATCGATTCGCAAAGTAGCTTCAGGATATTTTTTAAGATAAGCAGCTAAAATGCCTTCTTTGATGATCTCGTTAAGATCAGATTTTTTTAAACCTTTTTCATCAACAAGTTCTGATATTACGTTATGTAACATAATTTAAATATTTCTTACAACAATTAATAATATAACAATCTGTATTTTTATATAAAGATATCAGAAAAAATCAAAAAAGAGAAATTACTCACCCCTTTTGTTTTTAAGCTTTATGTCTTTTTTTAATATATATAAAAGAATAATAGTAATAGATAGCAATATTTTATGTGGATAACTTTGGTTTTAAAGCTTAATGCATTGATCTGTAAGGCATTTTGAAGCTTTGTGGTAATGTGGATAAGTGGTGGATAACTATGTGGATAACTATGTGGATAACTTTTTTGAGCGCTTTAAAAAATGCATCTAGATAGGTTTTTGGCGTGGTAATGATTCATAACATCGATTGAGAGGGGTTTTTGAATATACCCCTCTTACTTATCCACCACTTATCCACCACTTATCCACCACTTATCCACATTTTATTACAGATTGATAATCTTGTTTTTTTGCAAATCCAGGCTGTAACTTATTTCTGACAAGATATGTATAGTGAAAGCATTTTACTCCAATTGTTTGCAAGAGCAAAAGGGTTTTTTTGATACGAGTTAAATAATCCTCGTTCTGGAAAGTAAATAGATATTCCAGATGCTTTTCGTAAATTCATTCCAACTTTATTTGCCACAACTGCTGTATTGATCAAGTTGATTCCTTGGTTTAAAAGTCTACTTAAGGTATTTTTAACAGCAGATTCTTGATTGATGCTATCTAAACTTATCTGGTTAATCGAGTTAAGAACGTTGGTGTAAAAGTGTTTTAAATCTATGTATGAAGGCTCTTCGAATATGGTACACATTTGGCGTGATTTTGCTGACTGTAAAAGCTTTGTTACAGAATTGTTGATTTGATTTTGAAGCGCTATAATTAATTGCCCTGCAACAAGATGTACGTTTTCTTCCACTGCAGCAATTGCTTGTAAGTCAAGAGCAGACTGGGTGTAATCTTTTGTAATTTGATAGTACGCTTTTTCAAAAGAATTAACGATGTGGCATGAAAAATCTTTGAGCGACAGTGAGTTGTTAATAAATGGCTGTAAAACGAGCTCGTAATTTGATCCTGTTGCATATTCTACTTCTTCAGCTCCAACCATGTAATTAACGTGATCTTTGCAAATACTTGCAATTTCAAGCATCGCCATTAAGCATGCATCAAACCACAAGACACCAATTTTTTTCCCTTTGAGTACTGTGCGTTGAATTTCGCTGAGTGCAAATTTTAAATCATGATTATTCATATAACTTTTAAACGTATCGTCAAAGCAAATACCACGATTATTTTGACTTGCCTCTTGTGGTGAAATTTCATGATTTTCAATATAATCTGCATACGTAATGGTTCTGTCAAGATCAAACATGTTGGTTGTTTTGTTCATTTTAAAAAGATCAACAGAGTTGACGATTCGAGATGTTCCTGGGTCGTACACACCAGATCCATGATCCCAAAGATTTAAAACAAACTCATCTGCTGGGTAGTATTTCATAGCCCATGCTGCTGCATCGATAAGGGTATAAGGACTTCCGCTATTTAGTTTTTGCGTTGGTGCTGCATTTTCTGTTGGGACAAGAAGTCGCTTTCCTTTTTTTATCAGATATCGTTTTGTTGGGTTAAAATATCCTGGCGTGTTTAATTGAACGAGTATATTAATGTTTTCGTTTGAACCAATTGCCTCCATCTGTTTTATGTTTTTCCAAACATATGGATGCAGATCATTGTCTGCAGCAGCATAAATTAAAAGAGTGATTGGTTTTTTTTGATTCACTCGGCGAGTCTCTTCAAGCTCTTCAGGTGTTGCATTGTTTTTGTAGATAAGATCATTGGTGTGTTCTTGCAAGAGTAATGCCATCTCTTCTGAGCTAACTAAAACACTGTTTTCTGAGGTGTAAATTTGAAAATGAATTATGAATACATAAGACAAGAAAAATAATATCTGTTTTTTTGCTCGCAACATGAAACGACTCCTTTACAAGTAACCTTTTATTTTCAGTTACCATAAAAAAAGGAGCATTTAAGAAGCAACAGTTTTAAGCTTTTCAAGTTGAGAAAAAAACCAGAGAATTAAAAACGTAATACTAAAACTCAGTTGAAAATCTAAGAAAAAAATATAGTAAGGATTGTTTAATAAAATTGTCAATGTTATTAACGATAAAATGTGTAAGGCGTTAATCGGTATCGCAAGCAATTTGCATGCTACATACGCAAAATACATGCACAATGATCGCAAAAAAGCAACAGATGGAAATGTTGTTAGGTAGTATATGAAAATAATGGTACTCATGATAACTTCCTTTATCATTGCGCGACAAGCAATATAAGAAAAAAGATACCACAGCATCCATAAAAGCAAAACAAGATGGAGTCCTGATCGAGCAAGATAATGAGATAAACCCCAATACTGAAAAAGACTTTTTAATTGAAAGCTTTCTGGGCTTTTTATTTTTTTTCCACAAAAAATAGAAAGATATAAAGAGTATGCTTTTTCTGAAAGATTGCTCGATAGTTTGTTAAATGGTTTATTGCAAATTTTGTTGGTCCAAATAAAAAATTCATGTGGTTTTTTTATGGTTGTATATCGAAAATATTGTTGATGAGCAACGGCCCATATCTTTTCTTTTATTAAATAACTTTGGTATGAAGAGTTTTTTGGGTGGGTAAGTGTAATGTTTTCAATTTTTATTTTTTGGTAGGGGATTACCCATATTTTTTGCCACGACGGAACAAAGATGTAGATGTCTTTATTAACAGAATAAGTTGTATTGTTGTAGTCTATTGTATCAACAGTAATTTTTATTTTTGTTGATGAGGGCCCATGACTTTCTGCTTGATCAACTGAAACAATAGTTCCTTGAATAGTAGATGGTTTTTGTAAAAAATAAAGATCGGAAAAATAAGCTTCTTTTTGTTGATAGTATCGAGTTAATCCAGCAAAAAAAAATAAAGAAAAAATAGTAAAAAAAATAAGTCTATTTTTTTTTGTGTATGTCAAACATAAAAATAAAAATGTAATACAACTGCTGTATTTCCAGTAAGGCGTACTTATAATTCCTCCTATACAACCAGCGATAGCAGCTATAAGATGATTTGTCGTGAATTTTTTTATAATATGATTCATAAAAAGTGGTAAAGATTGTCTTTATTTATGATACAGTATACCATAATTTTATTATGACGTAGGATTGTAGGTAAAGCAAAGACAATTTTTGGTATATGCAAAATTTAGGAATAGTTTTATGGTCGAAAAACGAGTTATTCAAACAACTTTACAAAATGGTCTTACGCTTTTGGTGTGTCCTAAAAAAGATGCTGAAAAGGTTTCTATACAACTGTGGTATAACGTTGGATCAAAACATGAAAAAAGCGGTGAGCGAGGTATTGCTCATTTTATTGAACATATGATTTTTAAAGGCACATCACGGTTAACAGAGTCTGACATTAATTTAGTGACAAGTAAATTATCAGGTGTATGTAATGCATTTACTTCGTATGATTATACCGGATATTTATTTGATATTCCGGTTGCAAACTGGGATAAAGTTTTACCGATTATGGCAGATTGCATGCAAAATTGTACCTTTAAACAAGAACATTTAAATTCTGAAGTAAAAGCGGTTATTCAAGAATTAAAAATGTACAAAGATAATTATGCAAGAACTCTTTCTGAGGTTATGGTAACAAACTTATTTGAAGCTCATCCGTATCATTATCCAATCATTGGCTATAAGCAGGATTTGTGGAGTGTTACTCGAGAAACATTGCTTGCTTTTTATAAAAAATATTACACTCCAGACAATGCAGTTATGATTATTGTTGGTGATGTTAATCCTTGCGATGTGCATGAAAAAATTGAACAAGAGTTTGGATCTATACCAGCAGGAAAAGGCTGGAATCAAGAGAAATTTTACCATAATGAAGATGTTCAAAAAAAATCAGTACAGCTTTTTCGTGACATTAAACAACCAATTTGCACCCTTGTATTTTTAGTTCCTGGTATCATTACAAAAAATGAATTTGCTTTAGAATCTTTAGCATATGTTTTAGCAAACGGTCGAGGGTCTCGCTTGTACAAATTGCTTGTCGACCAATTGCAGCTTGTCGTAAGCGTACAGGCATATATCTATGATCTTTTTGATAAAGGTGTATTTTTTATAGAATTTAATCCACATCACGAAAAAGATATCCCTGAAATTACAGCAAAAATTCAATCAGAACTTGATGCAATTGCACAAGGAGATGTGACGTTAGCAGAGGTTTTGCGAGCTCAGCGATTTGCTCAAATAGATTATCAGGAAATGCTTGAAGATACAGAACGACAAGCGTATGCGATTGGTAAATCATTTTTAGCGCTTCAAGATCCTTTGTATCCTTTTGATTATGGTAATGTTACAACAGAACAATTACAAAAAGATATTCAGGAAATTGTTCAGAAAAATTTTAGCTCTGTTATGTGTCATCAGGGTCAGGTTTTGCCAATTCCACACAAAGATCTTCAGCTTTTAAATGAATTGCAAGTTATTTCAGATGCACAAGATGCTCAAATTTTAGATGAAAAACAGCGCGAAGAGCTTGTTGAAGAGGGTGAGTATGTTCATTCTATTATTTTAAATCCTAAAAAAAATGCGGTGTATCCAAAACCAGAAGTTATTATTCTTAAAAATGGCTTGAATGTTTTGGTTGGTGCAAACACAGCGGTTGATATTGTAGAAATTCAGCTTGATATGAAGGCAAGTCATTATTATGACGCTGCAGGTCAAGAAGGAATTGCCTATGTTGTCAGCAAATTAATGCTTGAAGGAACTAAAAATTATCCAGGTTCTTTATTTGCGCAAACTATCGAATCGTACGGCATGTCTTTTTCTGTTTCTCCAGGATTAATTACCACAACTGTTTTAAAACATGATGTAGAAAAAGCGTTGGAGTTTTTATTAGAATTGGTTACATCTGCTCAATTTACTCAAGAGGCTTTTGAAAAAGTTATTGCTCAAACAAAAGTTCAAATGCGTAAGTTTTGGGACACTCCAAACTCGTTGAGCGTTCAACTTGCTCGTCAGGCTGTGTATAAAAATCACCCTTACCATAAAATGATTTTTGGTTCTGAACAAAGTTTAGAATCGTTAACGCTACAGGCTTGTCAAAAATATTATCAAACTATGATATCGCCATATCAAGCACGCCTTGCAATTGTAGGTAATGTTGAAAAAACACTTTTACAAAAAATTGGCCACATATTTGAAGGTTGGCAGCAGATTGTTATTCAAGACTTAGTATATCCAGTTGTTACTCAACCTGATAACAAAGAGATTATATACCATAAAAATAGAGACCAGATTGTTTTAGTTTTTGCTGGAGTGTCTCTTGATAGAAATCATGAGGATTATGATAAAGTGTTGCTGTTTAATCAGATTTTTACAGGTGGAACGTTAGGTTCAATGAGTTCTCGATTATATCAATTGCGAGAGCAAAGCGGTTTATTTTATACGATTGGTGGATCGTTATTATACGGAGCAACAAAAGAACCAGGTATGATTATGATTAAAACAATTGTTTCTGCAGATAGAATGCATGAAGCTCAGCAAGCAATTTGTTATGAAATTGATCATGCTATTGACACGATTCAAGATGATGAACTGCAAGAAGCAAAAAATGCAATCATTAATTCTTTTGATGGTTTGTATGAAACAAATGAACAAAAAGCATCAACTTTTTTATTTTTACAAAAATATAATTTGCCGTTTGACTATTTTGAAAAACGGGTAGAAGCTTTACAAAAAATTACAACAGAGCAGGTACAACAAGCTGTTAAAAAATTTGTTACAAGTTCATCTATGACTGTTATAAAAGTTGGTAGATTAGATAATTAGCAAAAAGGATAAAAACATGAATAGACAAATGCTTGTGATCGTGGTGATACTTTGTTGTTTTGCTGCAGGGTTTTATTTTTATCAACAAAATTTATGTAAAAAGCAAATTATGTTAGTTGAGCAATCTTTAGAAAATTTTTGTGATCCTGAGCAAGAAGATTGTTTAGATGTGCAAGATGATGTAACTGTTTTGTAGTTTTATAAAAAATAAAAATTTATAAAATTATTTACAAATCCATAAGATTATCTATACATTTTCGTTAGAATAAAAAAAGGAGATGAGTGTGAAGTATCTAAATGTTTTTGTGTTTTTAAGTTTACTACTATTTGTTGCTGGGTGTCAGAAAAAAGAGAAGGCTCAACCAAAAAAATCAGCAAAACCAAAAGTTGAACAAGTTAAAAAAGTTGAAAAAAAATCTGTTAAAAAACCAGAAAAAAAAGAACGAAAAAAGGTTGAAAAAAAATCTGTTAAAAAAGTAAATAAAAAAGCTTCTGTTAAAAAAGTAGCAAAAGCTCCTGTGGAAAAAAATAAAAACAAGTAATCAATAATTTTTCTAGAAAGCTCAAGATTATAAAATCTTGAGCTTTTTTATGAAGGGTATGCATGATTTACGTCCAAAGACAATACGAATATTTAGTTCAAGATTTTTTTGGCGTGCATCGTTATGAAGTAAAAAAATTTTTAAATCAAGAATATTTTTTGCAAATTATTTCTCCAGATTTTGCATCAACTTCATATGTTGTAGGGTCTTTAACAGCGCCAGAAAATGAAGTGATTGAATTACTGTTATTAATTCACACGCTTTCTTTGCAACCTCATAGAAAAGTTGTTTTATTTTCTCCTTATTTTGGATACCAACGACAGGATAATTTTTTAGATAAATCATCAATAGGTATTACGTTTGCTTTACAGCTCTTGCAAGCAGTTAAGCTTGATTCTGTTATTACGATTGATTTACATAATTTACACATACAACAACAAACTCTTTTACCCATACAGTCACATACAACAGAATGTTTGTATGATCAAGATATTGGGCTTTTTTTATCAAAGGGTTTTACCTTTGTTTTTCCTGACGCTGGGGCACAAATTCGTTATCAGTGGGTGATGCAAAAATATCCTCAAGTTCAAGTTGCTAGTTTTTTAAAAGAGCGAAAAAATGAACGAATTTTTTTTACTTTTTCCCAAGGCAAGCTTTCTAAAAAAGTTATTATTTTTGATGATATTTTAGATTCAGGACAAACGTTGCTTGAGCTTTGTGCTGTGGTAAAACAGATGGGAGTTGAAGAGATAATCATTTTTATTACTCATGGATTTTTTCATGAAAAAATTTGGAACGATCTTTGGCTTGTATCTGTTAAAGCTATTTTTTGTACAGACTCTATCCCTGCTGCTGATAAAATAAATCATGAGCGCATTTATAAACGATCGATTAAAATATTCTTGCAAAACTTAGTGTAAAAAATTTACAATACGTTATCGTAGATAAATGCATCCACTGTGTTTGTTAAAAGGACGTGTTATGATTAATCGTACAAAAAATATAATGATATACATGGTCGTATATACTTTTTTGATTGCGTCAAGAAACGAAACCATAGAAAAACCCCTATCATCAAAAAAAATAAAAAAAATTCAAATTTTTGAACAACAACAACAATCAAAATTTCTCGTTCATCAAAAAAAGCAGAACGATTCTATAGATTTGCGTTCTATAAAACGTCGATATCCCAAAAAATATAGCATAGTAGAGCAAGGCGAAGATTTATGGCCAGATGATTTTGGGTATAATCCACAAAGAGCCTATCATAGATAAATGATAGGCTCTTTTTTTTAGTTTATTTTCTTTTTTGAAATGGTAAAAACCCTGAATAAAAGTGCTTGCCACTTGTTTTTGGCGTAGAACTTTTGGTTTCTTCTTGAGCTTGTTTTTGATTACTATCATCAACAACAACTTCGTTAAGCGCTTGTAAAACATCAAATGGGCTTGGTGTTCTTCGTGGATCGTCAGATCTAAGATCATCAGTTTTTGCAAGGAAAGGGGTCGTTGTTAAGGCATGTACTTTTTGTTCTATTTTTTGAACGACAGGAATCATTGCGCTCACTTGATCTGACATTTTATGATTTAATGCTTGTACATTACGTAAATCTGCGAGCACAGATGTTAGTTGTGTTTGAGCTTTTTCGGTTTCTGTTTTTGCTTGAGATATTTTTTCAGTTATATAGCTTCTGTCGTGATCGACTTCTTCTTTAAGAGCTGAAATTAATTGTGAGTGTTGTAAATCTTGGTGTTGAAAATGTTCAGAAAGTGAGTGTAGGTCTCTTTGTAAATCAGTTGTTGCTGCAGTGATTGCTGCTTTGGTATTGCTTTTTATTGTCGATTCAAGTTTGTTCATTTTTTCTTCAAGCATATGGTATTTTAACTTTGTGTCTCGTTTTAAATTAGCATAGTTATTTCGATCTTCTGCGTGAATTAATCGGTCAAGCTTCCACCACAAAAAGCCTCCAGCGCATGCGATAAGTATTGTTGGCATTGCAGAGCTTACCACCCCAAATAGTGCGGCATCATCAAAACCAAAAATTCTTGATGATCCTTTTGGTAACAACGCTGGTATTTTGGTAGATGCTAAAACTACAGTTCCAAGAACAGTTTTTGAAATAAGTTCATGACGGTTTTTCGTTTGGGTATAGTTTTGCGTAAGTTGTTTGATTTCGTTATGGGTTTGTTGTGATGCTAAAAATGCTTTTTTTTTACAGTTTCGATTTGTTCGTCGGACAGTTGAAATTCTTCTGATCTATTTTTTGCGATAATATCGACAGTAGGTCGTGCATAATCTTTTTGAGCGTAGTGGAAGCTGTGTTGTGGAATAGGTGATAAAATTCTTTGAGTGTGAGGAGTTTTTGGTCGTTCTGGGGTGTAAAGACTTTTCTTGTTTTTCGTATAATTTTTTTCTTGGTATGCAACTAAAGATAATTCAGGGTCAAACTCATCACGGTCTTTTTGACTGGTGTAAACTTTTATTGTTACCATTGATAATGTTAATAATAGCGTATATTTTACAATCTTCATAACAGCCCCTTTCTGTAATAAATTTTGAAAATAGTAAAAATTTATGCCTATAAAAATCAAGAGTATTTAGTTTTGTTTTTTTTCTATTCGTATTATTCTATGAAAAGATATATAAAAAGGACATTTTTATGAGTATTCATAATTTATATCAGCAAGAATTGCTTAATCACTACCAAAATCCAAGAAATTTTGGAATTTTACAGGCGTATGATTTTTTATCGCCAATGTATAATCCATCGTGCGGTGACAGCGTTACATTTTCTGGATGCATCTTGCAAGGGGCGGTGACGATTCTTACGTTTGAGGGAAAAGGGTGTGTTTTAAGTGTCGCTATGGCGTCAAAATTAACTGAATATTGCAAAAATATGCCAATACAAGAGGTTTTGCAATTAAACGAAGAGACGGTTTTTTTACTTCTTGCTATGGATCTTGGTTTTAAAAGAATGCAGTGTGGTATGCTTGCAATTCAGTCGTTACAAAAAGGGGTAAAAGCCTTTATAAGTAAGGCTGCATAACTTGCATTATGGGTAAAGTTTGGTACGATTTAAAGTAGAATATCGTTTCTTTATTAACATTTTTACAGTTTTTTAGGTAGATAAAAAATTGCATGTGGAGTTAGTGTTATGTCAAAAGAGTTTATAAAGCCAAAACAGTTTGCTCATGCAGATTCTGTTCTTATTGATCAAGACTTTACGTTAAGTGCTCAACAGCTGCAGGATATGCAAGATTTGTATGATGGCACTGTTGGTAAATTTTCAATAGGTCAATTAATTACAGGTCGAATTTTAGAAGTTGATCAAAGCGGTGTTTTAATCGATATCGATTATAAATCAAACGGCTTTGTTCCAGCGTATGAATTTCCGGAGCATGAATTAAAAGCTTTGCAAGTTGGTGCAGATATCGAAGTTATGATCGATGAAATCGAAAACGTTAACGGCGATGTTGTCTTGTCATACGAGCAAGCTAAGGCTGTTAAAGCTTGGGATAGAATTGCAAAATTACAAGAAGCTGGCCAACCTGTTGAAGGTATGGTTCTTCATAAAGTTAAAGGTGGATTGAGTGTTGATGTTGGTATTCCAGCATTCTTGCCAGGTTCACAAGTTGATTTACATCGTGTGACTGATTTTGATCAATATGTTGGTCAAATGGTTACTGCAGAAATCATTAAAATTAACAAAAAACGTGGAAATATTATTATTTCTCGTCGTAAATTCCTTGCAGAACGTCGTGATGAATCAAGAAAAGTTGTTCTTGGTGGTCTAGAAGTTGGCAAAATTATTCAAGGTGTTGTGAAAAACATTACGAATTATGGTGTATTTATCGACGTTGGTGGTGTTGATGGTTTATTACATATCACTGATATGACATGGGGAAGAATTTCTCATCCAAGTGAAATTGTAAAAATCGGCGAAACTATTTCTGTAAAAGTTCTTTCTATCGATAAAGAAAACTTTAAAGTTTCTCTTGGTATGAAACAAATGGACAAAAATCCATGGCAAGCTCTTGATGCAGCGGTTCAAATTGGATCTCGCGTTAAAGGTAAAGTTGCAAGCATTACTGATTATGGTGTTTTTGTTGAAGTACAAAAAGGCGTTGAAGGTTTAATTCACATTTCAGAAATTTCTTGGACCGATAGAATTTCTAATTTACAAGATCGTTTTGCTGTAGGACAAGAAGTTGAAGCATTAGTTGTTTCTCTTGATGTTGATAATCGCAGAATGTCATTAAGTATTAAACAATTAGAAAAAAATCCATGGACTGCTGTAAGCGAAGATTTTAAAGCAGGTCAAACTATTAAAGGTGTTATTAGCAATGTTACCGATTTTGGTATCTTTGTTCAGTTAATGCCAGGTGTTGACGGTTTAGTTCACGTTTCTGATTTGTCATGGACAGAGCATATTGAACATCCAGGTGATTTATATAAACGTGGTGACAAAATCGAAGCTGTAATTCTTTCAATTGATGAAGATAGCAAAAAAGTAGCTCTTGGCATTAAACAACTAAAACAAGATCCATGGAAAACAGTTGAAACTGATTATCCAGTAGAATCTTTAGTAAAAGGTGTTGTTACAAAAATAACAAACTACGGAGCTTTTGTACGCCTTGCTACAGGTATTGAAGGTTTAATTTACAACTCAGAACTTTTAGAACAAAAAGAAGAGCCGGTAAAACCTGGACAAGAACGAGAATTGCGTGTTATTAATGCAAGTGCAGAAGAACGTAAATTAGGTTTAAGCTTGTTGCTTGAAGCTAAAAAAGAAGTTAAAAAAGAAAAAGAAGTTGTTGTTGTTCAAGATCAGCCTGTTGTAGCTCCTAAAAAGAAAGCTGCAGCTCCTAAAAAAGAAGCTGCAAAAACAATGACATTTTCAGATTCTTCAAACGGTTCAAAAGCAAAATCAGCTTTCCAGTTAGAGCTTGAACGCCATATGGCAGGTGCTGCTGAAGAAGTTGTAGAAAAAAAAGAAAAAACTTCTAAAAAAGCATCTAAGTAAGGGTTTTGCTATGGAAATGACATTTGCAATTATTAAACCAGATGCAGTTGCTGCAAAAAATGCTGGTAAAATTATTGATATGATTGAAGCTGCTGGTTTTACTATCAAAGCGATGGAAAAAATCAACATGACACAAGAACAAGCTCATGAGCTTTACAAAGAACATGCAGCGCGATCTTTTTTTGGTGAAATGGTAGAATCTATGACAGTTTCTCCAATTATTGTTATGGCGTTAGAAAAAGAAAACGCTGTAGCTGCATGGAGAGATTTAATGGGTGCTACAAATCCAAAAGATGCTGCTGCTGGAACTGTTCGAGCATTATATGGCACCCATATTGGTGCTAATGCTGCTCATGGCTCAGATTCACTTGCAAGTGCAGCTCGAGAATTAGCGATATTTTTTTAAAAAATACGTTATAAAAAGATAAAAAAAGGAAGATCTATAGATCTTCCTTTTTTTATCTTTTTGATCAACTTGTCTTTATAATTATAATTATTGAAAGTTTTGTATTGTATGAACTATTGTAAAGTTTTTTTATTTGTATTGTATTGTAAAATAAATTTATTGTGGGGTGCTTGTTTGGTTGCAAGTCAACCAGAACAAGAGCTCTCTTTGTTTCAAAGAGTTCTTCTTGAGTCTCAGTCTACAAGAGGGCGATCTGAAATGTCTTTAACAACACCACCGCAAGTGCCTGCAGTATCGTCTTCATCACAATCTATTCTTTTTGGTGAAATTATTATGGAACAAGTACAAGAGTTAAATCCTAGTGCAAATTTACAAAAAAATTATGGTAGGGGGATGCAAGAACCTTCTGTTTGTAGTCAAAAAGAGCAGGTAATTTCAAAGAAAAGAAAAGTTCCTTCAGCTCAAGTAACAAAAAAATCTGCACCTAAAAAAGGCATTAAGGGAGAAAAATTAACTATTGCTATGATTGCTGCTCAATTAAAGGATTTACAAAAAGAAAATAGAGTTTTGCGTCAAAGAGTTGATGAGTTAGAATACCAAGTTTCAGGTAATCATAGAACCTGATATGGCTATGGATGATTTTTATTATTTAAATATTTTTGCAATAAGCTTGTAAGAGTATATACTTTATGACGGTAAAAATAGTCAGATAGAAATAATTCTATGTATAAGGTCTTTATGAAAAAATTTTTTATAGTTTTCTCATTGTTTTTGTTTGCAAATTTTAATATTTTTGGTGGAAAATCAAGAAAATGCACCTATTATAAAAATACTCAAGTTAATAAACAATTAAAAAAATCAGGACCTGCAGGGCAAGGCAATAATGGATCAATATATTATCCATCTGTTACCGGTGAGCATCAAGATTTTTATCAAAAACAAAGTACAGCAACGACACGTCGTGGCGCACGCGCAGATGAAAGAAAAGATAGAGTGTCACAATCGCGTTTTGTCTAATTATAAAATTTTTATGAAAGACATATAAGATGGTAAAAAAAATTATATACATATTTTTGATGATTTTGCTGCCACATGTTATGGTTGCTGGTAAAACACATAGAAAAAATGGTAAATATCATCAGTCAACATTACAGTCACAACAAAGCATGCGGCAATTGTATAAAAACTTACAACAGAAATACAAAGATCAGCAGAATGATGAAATAAATGATAGCTTTTTGCAAAGTTGTCAGCAGCAAATACATTGTCAAGATTCTTTTAACCAATGTGATAATCGTTCTGAAGATTTTAGCAGTGATAAAGATCATGATTTTATTAGGTATCAACCTATAAATTATGTAGATTTTTTAGTAACTGCTGCTTTGCAAGATATTTTACAATCACCTGGTCATAGAATTCTGAAAATATATTTTATAGGTGGAAAAAAATAGTTAAAGTTGATTAAAATTAGCATTTTTAATTTCTCTGTGCAAATTAAAGTCCGATTTTGAAGACGTTGCTTTTTCAGTTTGTAAAAATATTTCTATTAGATATAATTATATTTCGTTGTGATCGTCTATTTGTATTATGATAAGGTTTAGCATGAATAAATTATATGCAATTATTGCTCTTTTTGTTATCGTTGGACAAGATGTTTTTGCTGGAAAAACATATAAAAATTCTTCAGACGAGCCAAATGCAAAAAAAATCGCTTTAGCTAAGGCAGCACAAAGATACTTTACTCCAACAGAGAAAGATGATAAAAAAATTAAAAAATTTACTATTGCTTCTGTTGTAGCTCAAGTTCAAGCTGCAAATTGTAATGATTCTGTTGGCAAAAAATAAATTTTTAAAGAAATAAAAATTGTTTTGATGTTTTCAAATAAAAAAAGCCAATGTTTTTCATTGGCTTTTTTTTTATTCTAAGTCTGAATCAGAGTCTTCTTCTGGCTTGATACTGTTGTATACTTTATCCAAAATTCCATTAACAAATTTATAAGAATCTTGCTCTGCAAAACATTTTGCAAGTTCGATTGCTTCATTAATTACGACGGTATGAGGAGTTGTTGAATATAACATTTCCCAAATTGCATATCGTAAAACAAGTAGCGTGCATCGACCAATTCGTTCAAATTTCCAGTTTTCTAAAAATGGAATAATTTGTTCGTCAAGTTCTGCTCGTTTTGCTCCAATTGCGTTAACAATTGTAATGAGTTCGCCTTGAAGATCTATATTGGTATCATATTCACGATTAAAATTAGCTGCAATCTCTGTTGCTGGAGTCTCATAATCAAATGCATCAGCTGCGTATAAAATATGAAACAGTAACGATCTTGTTTTTCTTCGAGTTGTTAGATTCTGAGAAACAAGTTCTGATGCAAGTTCATCAACGACAATATCTTTTTGATCGTTATTTTGATCGCTCATAATAATACCCGTTAAATTCGTTCTATGTATTCATTGGTTCGAGTATCAACTTTTAAAACATCGCCTTCGTTAATAAACAAAGGCCCTTGAATCACAAGTCCTGTTTCAAGGGTAATTGGTTTAGTTCCGCCTCCTTGAGCAGTGTTACCGCGAACACCTGGTGGCGCATCTGTTACTTTTAATTCCATAAACATTGGTGGCGTGATAGCGATTAATTTACCTTTAAAATAAAGAGCATTATAAATTGACTGCTCTTTAAGATAATCAATTGCTTCTTCAAGTTGATTTTCATTTAAAGAAACTTGCTCGAAAGAATCTAAGTCCATAAAATGGAAAAGATCAGAGCCTTCTTTGTATAAAAATTGCATATCTTTATATTCAAGACCTGGATCTTCAAATTTTTCACCAGAGCGGAACGTTTCTTCTCGAATTAAACCAGTGATCATGTTTTTCATTTTTGTTCGAACGTATGCACCGCCTTTTCCAGGTTTTACGTGAGCAAAATCAATGACCATGTATGGCTCGTCGCGAAATAATATTTTTCTGCCTTTTTTAAAATCAGACGTTGCTATCACAGAAATATCCTTTAATGTAGGGATGATAAAGTCTTATATATAAAAGTATAAAATGATGTATCAAAAAAATCAACACGACGAAAATTTCTTTTTGACAAATTTTTTTTTCTTTTCAATATTAAAATAATTTATTGTAAAAGCTTTTCATGAAATATTTTTAAGGAGCTTGGTATGAAAATTTATTCATTATTTTTTTCTGTATCGATTGCAACTTTATTATGGTCATGTCATGATTGTTTTGCAAGTGAACATGTTATTAATCCTTTGCGTCAAGACTCTTTTGGAAAGTTACAAGCAGAACAGAAATCTTATGAGTGTTTAACTGCTGAAATGCAGGCAATTGTTCTTGCCCGAGAAAATCAAAGACGCTTAACATTGGTTAATATAGCGATGAAGATTAATGATAAAACCTTGATTAACAAAAAAGAATTGCGCGCAATAGCGGAGCAAATTTTAGAAGTTTCTCAAGATCAGGTTTTACATGAAACTGTAAATTCTGTTATTAAAACTTTACGTCAAGGCAATTGTTGCTGTGGCGTTTCTGAGAAAACAATTATAGGTTGTAGAAAACAGCTTTCAGGTGCATTTTATCCATATTTTGAAGAGCAAACTCGTCTTGCGGGAAGTGTGCAACCACCTGTTGCAGCAACAGCAGTTGGCTTTGAAGAAGTATCGTTTAAATAAAAAATTATGAACATATATCAAGATCAAGAAATTTTTTCTTTATTAAACCAAGAAGTTGATCGACAACAATCGGGAATTAATCTTATTGCTTCAGAAAATTATGTAAGCAAAGAAATTCTTGCTATCGTAGGTTCTGTTTTAAGTAATAAATATGTTGAAGGGTACCCTTTTAAACGTTACTACAGTGGCTGTCATGTGTACGACCAGATAGAAACTCTTGCAATTAATCGTTTTAAGCAAATTTTTAAGGCTGAGCATGTTAATGTTCAGCCTCATTCAGGGTCTCAGGCAAATGCGGCTGTCTATCTAGCCTTGCTGCAACCAGGAGATACAATTTTAAGCATGGATCTTGCTGCAGGAGGTCATTTGTCGCATGGTCATAAAGTAAATTGGACGCATCAATTGTATAATATTGTTTCCTACGGCGTCGATCCTGATTCTTTTTGTTTAAATTATGATACTATTCATCAACTTGCATTGCAGCATAAACCTAAATTAATTATTGCTGGTGCTTCAGCGTATTCTCGTTTGATTGATTTTGAAAAATTTGCATACATAGCAAAAAGTGTTGGAGCTTTTTTGTTAGCAGATATTGCGCATATTGCAGGGCTGGTTGCTGCAGGGTTACATCAATCACCAATTCCTTACGCTGATGTTGTAACAATGACCACACATAAAACATTTCGCGGTCCAAAGGGCGGTGTAATTATGTGTACAAAAAAACTTGCAGAAAAAATTGATAAAATGGTAATGCCAGGTATGCAGGGAGGGGCATTGATGCATCATGTTGCTGGCAAGGCTGTTGCAGCTTACGAGGCTATGCAAGATTCTTTTGTAAAATATCAACAACAAGTTATTGCTAACGCGCAAATGATGGCACAAGAATTTATGAATCGTGGGTATCGTGTTATGACTGGGGGAACAGATAATCATATCGTGTTAATTGATCTTTTAAATAAAAATTTACAAGGTAAACAGGCCGAAAAAATTTTAGAATCGGTTAATATTTTTGTAAATAGAAATACCATTCCTTTTGATAGAAATTCTCCTTTAAATCCAAGTGGAATTCGCTGCGGAACAGCTGCAATTACAACGCAAGGATATAAGCAAGATGATGTCAGATTTATAGTCAATTTGATAGATCTTGCTTTGAATAATAAAGATAATAAAAATGTTTTAGATGATATTAAATTGCAAGTTATTGCTTTACAAAAAAGTAGTCTTGTTAATTCTTAAATATTATGTTGTGGTGGTAAAACAGAATTTTTAGGATTGTTTTTTAATGTTTTAACTAAATTTTTTTGATTTTTTTTAATTCGATTTGGTGCTGCTATAAATTCTTTGTAACAGCTTGAGATAGTAAGATGGCTTCCTGGCACATCGGTCCATGTTGTAGGCACTTCTAGAATTTTTTTATCAAAAATCTTACAAAGGTAGAGTAACTCTAAATCAAAAGCCCATCCAGTTTCTTGCATGTGCGGTGCAACTTTTCTGATAGTGTCATAACTAAATATTTTAGCTCCGCATTGTGTATCATACACGTTAAGATGAAATTGTTGTCGTAATAACCAGTTGTATAATTTTCCACCACAGCGTTTTAACCACGGACGATTTGGCCAAACTCGCGCTCCTGCAGCATAGCGACTTGCAATAACAACGTCGTTGGTATTTAAATTGGTAATTAATTCATAAAAATAGTGTGGCGTTGTTGCCATGTCTGCATCAACAAATCCTATATAATCAAGATTTTTTTGACATAAAAGGTGCAAAAAACCTTCTTTAATAGCAAAGCCTTTACCGCCAGGCTGAAGGTTGATCACGCTAAAGTTTTTATGTTTTTTATGAAATGCCGTGCATATATAAAATGTTCTATCTGAACAATTATTACAAACGACTAAAAATTGAATTGAAAGATTATTGATTTTTTTAAAATAATCAGCGTATGCATCAAGTGTTTTTTCGATGCGAGCTTCTTCGTTGTATGCAGGAATCACGACTGCAAGATTAATCTGTGATGGTAAATGTGGTAGAATTGGCTCTGGGAAATGAATTTCGATTGAATTTGTGTTGGCAAATAAAGCTGCTGCACAAGCAAAAAGATAGCAAAAAAAAGCAGTAACTAGTTGATTTTTGAAAAGAAAGTCTGATTGATTCATGTTTTTCTTACGTTACAAAGTAATTTATATATTTTTATAGATACTTTTATGTAATTTTTATCAGTCAATAATCTTAATTATACAATAAATATAAAAATTTTCTATTATGCTTTTTAGGCGGGGAGGAATTTATGAGTTTTTTTACAAAAAAAAGTTTTTTATGGGCTGTTTTTATTTTGATTATTGTTGGTTGTGGATACTATGGATTTTTTAGAATATATCAATCTCATAATCAACTTCATCCAGAATTTATTCAAGCTGTTGACCAATTACAAAAAGCTTTAGATGATGTTTCTGATAAGTCTGCTGATGTTGAAAAAAAAGAAGCAGATCATTTTCCTGTTGTCCCAGAACAAGAAAAATTTACAACAAGAGAAGCTATTTTAAAGCTTTTTAAAGACCTTGGCATTACGTACTGTGGTAAGACTTTGATTGGCTATGAGCAAGCGCTTGATTTTAATGCTAAAGAAAGTGAAAAGTATAAAAACAATAAAAGTTTTTATGATCAACTTTCCGATATGTACGCAGATGATGTAAGTCTTGAAACCTTAGCGCCAATTTATTTACGGTGGCTAGGAACTCAGGTAGGGTATGGAGTTTTTGCTCAGCAGGCTATTAAAGAAGGCCAATTTATTGGTATTTATGGTGGTGTTGTTCAAAATAAAGAGACGGTAAAAAACAAAGATTATGCTTGGGCTTATCCAACAAATACGATCAATGATGAACCAGTTGATGGAATTCATTTATCTTTAGATGCTCGCTTTGCTGGTAATGAAATGCGCTTTGTTAATGATGGAATTAATCCAAATTGTATCGTTCGCTACGTTATAGGACATGATAATTATTGGCATGTTTGTTATGTAGCCTTACAAAACATTGCTCAAGATGAACAATTATTGGTCAGTTACGGTAAGGCGTACTGGGACACGCGAACATACAAGTATCAAGCGCTGGCTGACGGGCAGTAGTTTTATAAAAAGTGTTCTCCTCCGCCTTTTAAAGCAAGTTGATCGACGATAAGGGTTAATTCTGTTGCTTTATTAAGACGATCAATTGAAATTGGCGGTGTGTAGTTTTCTTGTTTTATTGCTTGTAAAAAATTATGGATTAAATCTTCGCAGCCGGTATTTGGTTGTTTGACGCTTTCATTAAAAGAAAAAGGCAGGCCAAAGCCTTCTAAAGTAACATAGTCATCCATGATGATAGCTTTAGAGTCAAAAAAGACTTCCATGCGCTCTTTTCCAAGTCCTACATGCCCAAGTGAGGTGTATAATAGTGTGCAAATTGATCCGTCAGCAAAACTAATTTGTGCGGTAAAGTTGTCAGTTGGAAAAACATAGCGATTTGTTGGTTTTAATGATTCTACAGAAACAGCAATTGGTTGTGCGTTGACTAAATGCAAAAACATATCAAAAACATGGCAAGCTTCGCCGATAAGTCTTCCTGACCCCATTTGCCGCTGCAACCATTGTTCTTTTGCAATAAAGCCAACATTAATCCGATACGATATCATTAACGGAGAGGTTCTATCTTTTGTGTAGTGGTCTATTTTTTTAATAAATGGAGCAAATGAGCGATTGTAGTCGACACAAAATTGAGCAGATTTGTTTTTTTGTAAATATCCGTAGAGCGTTTGAAGTTCTTCTAGGTTGGTTGCCATTGGTTTTTCTAAAAAAACAGCTTTACCTTTTTCTAGGGCAGCAATTGTTTGGCGAGCGTGTAATTTGTAGGGAGAGTTAATAAAAACAACATTAATATTCGTATCGTCAAACAATTCATCTTCGTTAATAACTGTTTTGCGTGCACCGTAGACTTGGGCTATGTTTAAACTTTTAACAATATTTTTATCTGCAGTTGCTTGAATTTGTAGGTTTTTAACACGAGACAAAATAGGCATTAACGTGTTTTGTGTAAAAGCGCCTGCTCCAATAATGCCAATTTGTAAAGCATCTTTTTTTGCAGGTAGAAAAGATTGAGAAGTTTCTGGAAAAGCAGTATCAACTTTTGGCAAAAAGTTTAAAATGACACCAAAAATATTTTTATTTTCTATTTTTTTATATGCTTCTGTAACGTTATTAATGCTCAGTGCATGTGAAATAAGTGGCTCAATTTGTATAAGTTTATTTTCTATAAGATTAATAAAATGAGACAAACTTTTACAGTGTTCTTCAAGTGCTGCTGGAAGATGTTCTAAAGCACCGGTATTTTGTTGTTCAGACAAAAAGAGTTCATCTTGTATGGTAGATGGAATATTAATAATGTTAATCTCTTTAACATACAATTGATCGTAGTTTAAATTAATTGGATTTTTATATTGAGATAAAACAATTTTACCTTGTTGTTTTGAAAAATTAACGGCAAGATCAATAATATTGTCTATGTGCTGTGTGATGATCGTGCAATCAGCACCTTCATGGTTAGTTATATAGCTTATTTCTTGAACAATATTTTCTGATGTTGGATTAAGAATTGTTTGAATTCCAATTTCTGTTGCTTTGCTAAGACGATGTGTATCAGAATCTATTCCAATAACTTTGCATCCAGAAAGTTGAGCTATTTGTGCCGTTAATAAGCCTAAAAGATCCAATCCAACAATGCAGACTGTTTGACCGATTTGCAATTGTGCTTTTTTAATACAATCAAAAGCAAGAGCGCCAATAGTAATAAAACTAGCGTGTTGTAAAAAATCTTTGTTTTTAAGTTTGACGGCAAATGATTCTGGAATACAAACGATATCAGCATGGTTAGCAAATCCATTACCAGAACAAGCAACATAATCTCCAGTTCGAAATTGTGTTACTTTTTTGCCAACAGCAATAACTTTACCAGAGCAAGAATGGCCAATCGCCTTAATTTCGCCATAAATATTTTTTTTAATGATATCAGAAATACCTTCAATATTTTTTGTTGATATTGAATTAAAAATCAGCCTAATTTTTTCTGGAATGTTTTTTAAAATAATATCTTTTTCTGATTGCGCAATGATTGATTTTTCTGTTTCCGGAATAATAAGTGAATGATACACCGATATTAACATCGAATGATCTTCTAAAGCTGGCTCGCAAACTTCTTTAAGAGCAATAGCTCCTTTGTTTAAAAAAACTTGTCTCATCTAAGATTTCTCCCTGGCTTGCACGGTAGTAAACTTGCCTTGGTTATGATTCGTTAGACCGCGTATATTGTATGAAAAAATTGCCCGTAAAATTCGTATCAAAATCTATTTTTTTTTGATACATTAACAAATGAAATCATAGCATGTTTACAAGGAGTTTCAATGGATATTTTATACGCTCCGTGGCGAGATAATTATATTACTGAACACAAGAAAGATAAAAAAACTTCAGGGCAAGCGTGTGTTTTTTGCGATATATTATCTGCTGATTCTGTCAATAAAGATACATTTGTTTTAAAAAAAACTGAGCATGTTTTTGTTATTTTAAATTTATATCCTTACAATGGTGGACATCTTTTGATTATTCCTTATAAGCACGAAGAAAATTTAGAAAATTTATCAACAGAAATTCGAACAGAACTTATGGAATTAACATCAGCATCAGTTCGAATTGTAAAAGAAGTTTTACATGCCCAAGGGGTTAATGCAGGATTTAATTTAGGACGTGCAAGTGGCGCAGGAATTCCTCATCATCTTCATATGCACGTTGTTCCTCGATGGATTGGTGACACAAGTTTTATTACCACTATTGGTCAGACAAAAAATGTGTCAGTTGATTTACATAGAATTTATAATGATTTAAAACCAGCTTTTCAAGCTTTAGAAATTTAGGATAGATATTTTTATGAAATCTTTTATTATTCGTCAAAAGTTTTTTGATTACTTTATGCGACATGGTCACCAACGCGTTGAAAGTTCATCATTAATTCCAGCTCAAGACCCAACGATTTTATTTACCAACGCAGGGATGAATCAATTTAAAGATGTCTTGCTTGGAAAAGAAAAACGAAGCTATAATCGCGCGGTTACCATCCAAAAATGTGTGCGTGCTGGTGGTAAGCATAATGATTTAGATAACGTTGGCTTTACACAACGCCATCTTACTTTTTTTGAAATGATGGGAAATTTTTCTTTTGGTGATTATTTTAAAAAGGATGCGATTCCTTTTGCGTGGAATTTTTTAACACAAGAAGTTGGCTTGTCAGCAGAAAAATTATCAGTTTCTGTGCATCATTCAGATGATGAAGCGTATGCAATTTGGAAAGATGATATTCAAGTTCCAGAGCATAAAATATTTCGTTTAGGTGCAGATAATTTTTGGCAAATGGGTGACGTTGGTCCATGCGGTCCTTGTACCGAAATTTTCTTTGACCGAGGTCCTTTGTATGGATGTGGTAAATCTGACTGTAATGTTCCATGTGGATGCGATCGTTTTTTAGAAGTTTGGAATGTTGTTTTTATGCAGTATGAAAAGCAACCAGATGGTTCAGATATTCCTTTGCGTCAAACAGGTATTGATACTGGAATGGGCTTAGAACGGTTGTGTGTTGTATTGCAAGGTAAAGAATCTGTTTTTGATATCGATTCTTTTCAGCCATGCATTAAAAAGATAGAAGAGTTAACGGGCCATGTTTATCATCAATCATCACCGATTATAAAAGCATCGTTTAACGTTTTATTAGATCACGTTCGTTCAACATCATTTTTAATTTGTGATGGTGGAGCTCCTTCAAACGAAGGTCGTGGTTATGTAATTCGAAAAATTATTCGCCGTGCGGCTTTGTTTGCGCAAAAATTAACACATAAAAATATTTTTCCAGAACTTGCAAAAACATTTATTGGAGAAATGAAAGATATTTATCCAGATCTTGCGCTCAATCAGGAGCGAATTATTTTGGTGCTGCAAGGAGAGATTGAGCGCTTTGCAGATAATTTACAGCGTGGAAAATCGATTTTGCATGGATATATACAACGCAACGGTGATCATAAAATCATCTCTGGATTGCAAGCATTTGCTTTATATGATACGTACGGCTTTCCTTTAGAAGTTGTACAATTAGTTGCTGCAGAAAGTGGCTGTACTGTTGATGTTGTTGGCTTTGAAGAGCAAATGGAGTTACAACGTTTGCGGTCTGGTAAAAAAATGAAAACAACAACGCAAGCTTTGCAATTACCAGACGGCATGACTACGCAATTTACTGGTTATACATCATGGTATGAACAATCAAAAGTTCTAGGATTAATTGTCGATGATGCTTTTGTTGATAGGGTAAAAGCTGGACAAATTGTTTCATTTATTCCAGAACAGACACCATTTTATGTTGCATGTGGTGGCCAAGTTGACGATCAAGGATTTGTTGATTTTTCTGGACATCAAACACAGTTGCTTGGTTTGCAAAAGCATGATGGAGCAATTATAATTACCGTCCAAGCTCCAACTGACATTGCGATTGGTGATGTTGTAAGTATGCAAGTTGATGAACATGCAAGATTGCATACGATGAAAAATCATACAGCAACTCATTTATTGCAAGCAGCATTACAAGCTACTTTAGGTAAACAGGTAAAACAAGCGGGTTCGTTAGTGACTGCAGATTATTTACGATTTGATTACACCTATCATCAACCAATGTCGCACGAAGAGATTGAACGAATTGAAAATCTTGTAAATCAAAAGGTTTGGGAAAATATCGCAGTCCAAGTTGATCATACAACACTACAAGATGCAACAAGTCGTGGTGTTATAGCTTTCTTTGGAGATAAGTACAACCCTGATGCAGTTCGTGCAGTTATTGTACCAGGATTTTCAGCAGAGTTGTGTGGCGGAACTCACGTGAATGCAACTGGTGATATTGGAATTTTTAAAATTGTTGAAGATTCAGCTCTTGCAGCAGGACAACGTCGTATTGTTGCCTATACTGGTGCAAAAGCAGTTGAATTAATGCAGCATAATTTTATGATGGTATCACGACTTGAGCAAGATTTAAAAGTAAAGTCAGATAAACTTGTCGATGCGGTTGAAAAATTACAGAGTAAAATTAAAGATTTATCAAAAGAGGTGAAAGATTTAAAATCAGAGCAATGGCGTTCATCACTTTCCATCTGGATAAATTCTTCATTATCTTTTCATGAAATTAAGTATGCAATGATTAAGGTTTCAGGTCTTGCAGACCAGTTAAAAGATATAGCTCTTGCTTTACAACACAAACAGCCGGGCTTGTATTTTATTATCAACCAAGATGACGATAAGGCTTTATTTATTGTTTCTTGCGCACAAGAGTATAGCCATAAGATTTCTATAAAGCAATTTCAAGCGTGGTTGCAAGAAAAATTTAATTTACGATCTGGAGGTAATAATTTTACCATTCAAGGTGGGGGCCTTATACCACCAACACTAACTCTTCATGCTCTGCAAAAATGGGTAGAATCGACACGATTATAACAAGAAAAAAGGGGATTTTATGTAAGTCCCCTTTTTTTACTTAGCAATAATGCAGGAAAATAAGAGCGGCTCTTTTTTTGGAAATCTTTCATCGGTAATATTTTTATTGAGCATTTCCTTGAGGAATAATAAACCAGCTTTATTATTCCTACAAATAACAGGAAAATTTTTAACTCTTTTGTTTTTTGGTGATTCTAATGATATGAGGACTAAAAGTTGTTCTTCTGTCTCATCAATGCTTGCCATAAGATTGACAAGTGATTGTTCGATAGGTTTTACTTCAGGGCTTTTAAGGCGAGATTGGCCTGTTGTTACTAAAATTTCAGAAAAATCTTCGAGTAATGAATATTGCGGATCACTTGCCGTTGCATAATTACAGAACATAATAAAAAAGATAAAATATCTGAGCATAAAAATAATCTTTTCGATAAAATTTTAAAAAAGCTGGAATGTTGGTCTTAAAATTACAGAAATATCATGCATTGTCTAGGTAAAGATGGTTCTGGACAAAATTTCAAGTTTTATTATTCTTATTGAAAATATTTTATTCCATTTTTAAGGTTTTATTGTATGAAAAAAGCGTTGCTATTCTCTATCTGTCTATTTTTGTCTGCATGCTTACATATTGATGCTGGTATTTACAAACCAAGCAGAAATAATAGGTTACAAGTTTATAAAAGTCCATCTTTTATAAAGCGACGAACAACTACCAATAAAGCATCGCTTGAAAAAAGAGTTTTGCTTGAGCAAGAGTTGCTGGAAGAACATGCAATAGAGCAATTAGCAAGAATTTTGCTTATTGGTATGGTAAATTTTAATATGGATCAGGATCCCATTTTGAGAACAAAGTCACGGACTTTTTAAGTTAAAGATTGTTTTTATGAAAAATTCATTAATAGTATTGGTTGGTATCTTTTTGCTAGGATTTGTTGAATTTAGTGCAACTCCTTATAAAAATGTTTATGGTCGCAAAGAAAAGGTTTATAGGAGTAGTTCTTTTGTAAAAACAAGAGCAAAATTTTGTTTATATGAAAAATCTCTAAAAAAGCCTAAAATGAATAAACGCGATATTATTTTGGTTGTTAATATGCCAACATATCCAATAAATACAAGAATAAGATCTATGTCAATTTAGTTTATAGACTGTTTTGTAGATAAAGATCGATCATGTTATAAGCTTGGTCGATTTTTTCTTGCAGTATATTTTTTGATTGTGTAAAACGAGCAAGAACATAATCGGGGACTTGTTCTGGTGATGCGGGTCTGTCGATTCCAAATCGAAGACGTAAAAAATTTGATCCACCATGAGCCATAATAGATTTTAATCCATTGTGCCCTTTAGCACTGCCATCAAATTTAAATTTTAATTCTCCAAATGGCAATTCTAATTCATCATGAACAACAAGAATATCATTTTGTTGAATGCCTTGTTTTTGTAAATATCCTAACACTTCACCTGAGTTGTTCATGAATGTTAATGGCTTTACAAGCAAAATATTTTGATTATAAATTTGGATAGATGTAATTTCCATATTTTGTTTTTTTTCCCATGAAGCATGCTTTTGTTCTGCAATGTAATCGAGAACTAAAAAACCAGCATTGTGGTGTGTGTATGTGTAAGCAGGCCCTGGATTTCCAAGGCCTATGATTGCTTTAATTTTGAGCTGAGGGATTGTCGGACTATTTTTTTGAGCCATGACCAGATTTTTCTGAAGATAATTTTTGTTGTGCTTCTTCTTTTGCATTAATTTTTTTCATGACGATATCTGTTTTATCAACAGCGTCGCTAGTTGCAAGGAAAGATTCTTTAGGTGAAACAAGATCCCAGTTATATTCCTTACGTAATTCTTTGATGGTTTCTTTAATGCTTTCTTCAAAAGCACTTAACTGTTTACGGTAGATTTGATCAAGTTTTGCATCAACTTTTTTTGCTTCTTCGTGAGCTTTTCTCATTGCTCGTTGGTAATCTGCAACTTGTTCTTCGATGTCACGACCACGTTTTTGAAGTTCTTCAAATTTATCTGCTTGCGCTTCTATAGATAACAGACTTTTTTGAGATTTTAAGGTTTCGTTATCTTTTGCTAAAGATTTTTGAGCATCATTAATTATTGATTCTTTTGCTCGTAACTCCGCTTCTATTTTTTTAAATGGTTGAGATAGCTCTTCTTGTTTTACAAGCATACTTTCCTGTAGTCGTACTCCAGGAAGAGATTCTTGAATGATGCGGCTTGTTTCAACGACAACATGAGTTGTTGCATGTAATTGATATCCTGCGATAAGCAACAATGTTGCAGTTAATTTCTGAGATTTCATAAAAATCCTTGTATGTTTTTATTTGATAAACAATCTAATTGAAAGATTTGCATTAGATTAACGTTTTTGAAAGAAATCGTCAATTTTTGAAAAAATTGATATAAAAAAATCAAGCAAATATATGTATTGTTCACCCCCTGTAACCCTTACACTTTTTGCTTGAATTTAAAATTAGGATAATTTTCGCTTATTGTAAAATGCAAGAGATTTTTTAAAAATTAAAATTTAAAGTTGTATAGTGCGATTGTATCAATGCATTGAAAGTTTATTTTGCTTTTTATTTTTTAAATTGTTCTTCTTGGTATAATATCATATAATTACTGTATGATATTTTTAAAAAATAACAATATGGATAAATGTATAATATGAATAAAATAGTGGTGTGGTTTTTTACGTTTGGTTTTTCAATAGTGTTTTTTGCTGCTGATCAAATTGATAACTCTCAACGTTCTTTAATTTCGTCAAAAGTTGAACCTTCAACAGCAGAGTTGAGACGTTTAAGAGAAAAACAAAGAAAAGATGACTCTATAAAAATAGGAACAATTGCTTCTGTTTTTACAGCAATAGATCAGTTGTGTACTTATGAAAATCCTTCTTATAGAAAAGTTAGTTTTCAAGATGTTGCCCGTGAGTATCCAGAGATTCTTGATACCATAAAAACTCAGGCTTTACAAGGGTCGTCGGTGAGTTATTCTCTAAGTCACGCTATGTATGAGGTTATTAGAAGCAAAATGGAAAGAGGTCAAGAATTTCGAAGTATAACGGTTGGCGATAAAAACTATTTTGTTGTTGGCGATAATCCTGTTGCAAGTGATTATGATGAACAAATATATGATATAACGAAAGCAAGAAAATTTGCTATACGATCGATTGAACGTGAGATTGACAGAAATCCTGTTGCTATGCAAAGAAAATGTATTGGTCGTGGGATGGCTCGTTCTGAGGTTCCTTCAGATGTGATTTCTGTTGCATGTTGTAGTTTTTTAATGCATAGAAAATGTTTGAATGATTGTAAGATTAATGGTATTCGTAGTTGTTTAGACCCACTGTGTCGTTCTGGTGTTGCATGGAATGATCAATTTTATCAAACCCATGCAGTAAAAGCGCCAGAGATTATTTCTCATAAAGACTGTGAAAAAACCTGTTCTTTATGTTTGGAAAATTTTGTTCCACAACATACTTCTAAAAAAAAATTCGATGGCTTAAGTTCTGGTGCTGTTGGTCAGGAGAGTAAAAAATGTCGCCATTTAGATATCGTCACTGTGTATAAATAATTGAGCTGTTTTTTTATTTTTTATAAATATTTTATAGTCGGCAAGATCTTGGTCGTTATAAGATTGTTCAACATCGTGTATAAAATTATCCCACAGAATCATAAAATAAAGAGATGTATTTTCTTGGATCGTTTTATACCAATAAATAGCTATTTCAAGAGGGTTTTTTGATTGTAGAGCGCTTTCTAAGCAGGATAAAAAGATAGTATATTCATAAATAAATTTTTTTGTTGCTTCACTGACAGATTTTTTGTTGTACGAAAAGACCTGTAAAATTTTTGAAAAATAATCATGATCGTGATTAATAATAGATAAATTTTGAGTAATATGTGCGTGTAAGCAATTTGTCCAGTAAATAAGATGTGATGGATATTTATCGTTATGAGATTTTTGCAGAAAAAAATCAGTATCATCATATAATTTTGTATGTATTTTTTGTATAAAATTATCATCAAAAAAATTTTTTTGTAACACGATATGATAACCTGTTTGATGATTGCCAAAAGTAAAAGAAGCAGGATTTCCAGTATCAAGAATATGCCAAGAAATGTTTTTTTGTAAAGGATCTAAGTAGTTAATTTTAAGTTGAATGTAGTCATCAAAGAGTAAAGAATTTTCGCGTAATTCTATAATGTCAGAGATTAGTTTTTGATGATACTTATTATAACAATTTATAAATTGGGTGTGTTGAATATATTCGTCAATTTGTTCAGAATAAATACCAAGCTCTTGGTGTAATTTTGTTTCAATATCTTTCCAACATTCTTTTATAATCTTGTCCCATGTTTCAACAAGGTCAAATAAAGAAAATGTTTCATGCTGGTGAATAATTTTTTTTTCGTACATCCATACTGGATTATGAGCCTGAAAACATGGTAAAATAATCTGATTGTGTTGACACTGTATACGACTTGACAAGAAAAATATCAATAAAATAGTAAATAATTTTTTCATACATAATCACCTTTTTATTTTTATTTTGATTATTTAAAATAATAAATTGATCATGTAAAATGTCGAGATTTAGTAAAAACTAAATATTTCAGTTGATTATTTTAAAGAGCTCGTTTTGTTTTTAAGCATAAAAATCCTTTCATAATTAGGTTCTAAAATTTTTTTGACTTTTATAAGAAGAGTTTGAAAAATAAAAATTTATGTTTAATGAACGTCGTGCAAATTTTTATCAATATCAAAGGCGTATCCAGCATCTTGGTATTCTTTGATAATTTTTGGATCGGTCTCAAGTGTTACGTAATTATCTTCGTGAATTACCATTAAAATAATATCTGGTAAGCTGA
>JACCDX010389228.1_pt1 | contig 30200 bp, 49 predicted proteins | sample 7449681 | NCBI WGS metagenome assembly JACCDX01 (sample SAMN15323450, study PRJNA562643) | freshwater metagenome | isolation source: river surface water | place: USA:Blue River Watershed | collected 2017-08-18
ATTTTCCAATGGTAAGTGATTTGGTAGAACAAAGAAATTTCTATGTTGGTATTGGTAAGAGAATCAAAAGAACAGGTATTCACCTTATGATTGGTAGTGTTACCGAAGATGTTAAATGGAGAGGTAGAGATGATATTGGATATATTACTTTTCCAAAATATAGAGATAGATTTACAACTGTGAAAGTTGGAGCGTTACATGATTTCAAAAATTTAACAATAAAGTATGATTATGACCCGATAATCAGAAATAGCACTTTCGGATTGGGTATCAATTTCTAAAATGAAAAAATGGGTAGTTGGCATTATAGTATTGTTTTTGTTTGCTTTTAAAGCCAACGGGCAAACCTATACACAAACATTTATAGATAAGTGTACCGGTGAAAAGAAAGTGGCAACTACTACAATCATAAACGGTCACGCTACCGTATCTTTTTATAATCAGATTAGAACATTCACCCCATTAGAAGTTCAAACGGGCGTAGTGCAAACTTGGTTATTTACAACCAAAGCTACATATGAAGCATTAACTTGTCCTGTTATTAACAATCCGGTTGTACAACAAGCAGTAGCAAACACAGCAACTCAAGCAGCGGCCAACGCTGCTTCATCGGCAGCAAGTTCAGCAGCATCAGCAGCCGCATCATCATCGGCATCCGCAGCAGCAAGTAGTTCAGCGAGTTCAGCAGCTGCGAGTTCAGCGGCATCAACACCACCACCAACAACGCCTCCACCATCAAATGGAAGTAGTACACCACCGCCAGCAAGTGGTAGTTCATCACAAAGTGGGGGTAGTTCTTCATCATCTTCATCACAAAGTTCGGGTAGTTCATCTCAATCAAAAACAGAAACTAAATCTGAATCAAAAACAGAAACGAAGAGCGAATCTAAATCAGAATCAAAATCTGAAACTAAGAGTGAAGAGAAGAAGGAAGAAACTAAATCGGAATCCAAAGAAGAAAAAAAAGAAGAATCAAAATCGGAAGAAAAGAAAGAGGAAAAGAAGGAAGAGGAAAAGAAGGAAGAGAAGAAAAAAGAAAAAGCTGCACCATCCAATCCAATGTTATTATCATCGGATTTATCTACAATCGAATCACCGGATGGTAGATGGCTACAATCTGCTACTATTGGAGTATCGAGAGCATCTATGGCAGGAGATGAGAGTTATTCGGCAACCGCAGTTGTTATGAGTGATTTAAAAACATTTATAGTAAGTGGTGGATATACTAAAATGGATTTCTCAAATGGTAAATTAAATGCTGTACATTCTTATTCATCTGGATTTGCATATCTAAATGGAACATATATGAATCTATTGGGATATACCTGGGTGAAGCCAACCGAAAAAAGAGGAGTATTTGGATATAATACTTCAGTAATAAATTTATTTATAAAAAATACAAATACAAATCAATATGATTTTAATTTATCCACATCGTTAGTAGCATTTTGGACTAAACCTTATCAGTATAGTAAAAAACTATCAGTATCACCACAAATATTTACAATGTTTTCACCTATTGGTTGGAATAGTAGAGAGGGTACAAGTACTGTAAATAGACATATGGGGTTCTTATTAGGAACTACTTTTGATTATAAAATAACCAAACGATTTGGATTTACAGTTAACTATCGATTAAGTGGTAATACAACACCTGGATCACCATTTTTAAGTAATATATTAATAGGAAGTAGAATGATACTCTAAGCTACTTCTTTATTAATTTGTAATGGATTGGTGTGTTCTCTATTTTTTTTAACACCATAATCTGTTGTTGTTTTTGAAATTACTGCTCCAAATGAGCCACATACTAAAATAAGAGCTAGAAATAAATTTAACATATATTATATTATTTTAATATATATATTAATAAAGATATTAAAAAACCATTAAAAATTGTATTTTCCTAAGAACTTAATAAAAGTTCCTTAAATTATACAATTTGATATTTATAGACAAAAAAAGAACTATGAAAAAATTTGTAAACATTAAAAACATTGCAATTGTTGTATTAATTGCTATTGTATTGTTAGAACTTTGGAATCCAGGTGGAGTGATGCCAGGTAAAACAATAAGAATCGAAGGTAAAAAATATGAAGTTATCAAACACACAGTTGACACCGTTGATATCGTAAAAACGAAAGTGGTAACTAAGAAAGGTGATGATATCTATCATGAAACAATCGTTGAAAAAGAAATTATCATTCCTGCAAAAGTAGATACTGCTGCATTACTTAAAGATTACTATTCAAAAGTATTATATAAAGATGTATTAGTATTACCTGATTCATTAGGAACAGTGGCTGTAACCGATACAATCTCACAAAATAAAATCTTAGGTAGAACATTTGATGCAAATGTAAAACAAAGAACTATTAAAGAAACTACAATTGTAAAAGAATTACCTAAAAATCAATTATATTTTGGGTTTAGTGGTGGATTCAACAAAACTGATGTAGTATCTAACATAGGAACTGGATTGATTCTTAAAACTAAGAAAGATAAATTGTATCAATTAGGAGTAGGAGTTGCAAACAGAACGATAGATGGAACTAGTGGTGGTTTAACTCCTTACATCGGTGGAGGTGTATATTGGAAAATAAAACTTAAAAAATAAATAAAAAATTTTAAATGGCTATTATTTTTAATAGCCATTTTTTTTTTGTTTTTTTTAAATGATGTATATATTTATATCGAAAAATAACAATAGAACTATGTTAGATAAACTAAACAAAATTTTGATTTCTTTAGAAGATGCTGTTGATTCTGAAGATTGGTCGTTAGTACAACATGCAATTAATAAACTTGAAGAATTGTATGAAAAAATTGAGATGGAAGATCAATTTGGAGAGTACGATGATTAATGATGAAAAACGTTTTAATTTATTGTGAAAAAAAATTTAGAGATGCTTTATTAAATAATTCTCCTTTTTTTACAAAAAAATCTTATTATGATTGTGATGAATTTGAAATTCATTCTATATTAGAAAACCATAATATTACAATAAAAGATAAAAAGCAATCTTTAAAAAGTTTTGATGAATATGAAATTTTGATAATCGATGAATTAGACGATTATAATTCAGAAAATACATCTTCACTTTATTTTTTTATACAACCCATTGACTTTAATATATCAGATCCATTTATAATGAATAAATGGCATGAATCTTCTATTGATTCTACCTTTCCAAATAAAATTGAATGGGCAAATAATAGATTTCCAAATTTAAAGTTTTTAGGATCTAATTTATATCAATCAAAAAATCAAATATTTGATTTATCATTGGTATTAAATTTAAATAATCATAATGATAATTGGGGAAAATACCATTTCTTATCCGATAAATTATTTGAATCAATAAATCAAAAAGCATTTAAATTAGATTATTGTTTCAGAGAAGTTAAAAAAGAGAATAGAGTAAAATTTTTATTAGATTTAATAAATGCCTTAGAAGAAAAAGATTTTAAGGATATAAAAATTTCTGCACATGGTGGATTTTTAAATGATGAAAAATATTATAAAGATGTTAAGGATTTTTTTGAATCTAAGAATAATTTTTCTTTATTTTCCGAATTGATAAAATTAGATAAAAGATTTTTTAGTTTTGATGAGTTATTAAATCTAAAAGCGGGATATGAGGCTTGGCCCGTAAATAAATTAATACATAATACTTTATCTTCTGATATTGCGGTATATTATGAAACTGCAAGAGAAATACCTGGCATTTTAAATACTATGAATGATTTAATTACCGAAAAAACAATAGATTTGTTGAATGTAAGAAAACCATTTATTCATATGAGTAAAAATGTGGATGAATTTTTAGATAAATTTGGATTCATTAATTATAATAAAGATGTATTTGACCCCATAGATACTAATAAATTGAATCTTATACGAAAAATATTGGATATGAGAATTCAGGATTATGAGATTCTTATGGCTAAATTAAGAAACGCTGCCTCAAAAAATAAGCAAATATTGGATTCTTACTATAAAAATAACACATTTCTTTTTAATTTAATACATAACTAATTGATTATCAATTTAAAAAAAGATTAAAAGTTTTTTTTAAAAGGCTTGTTTTTTTCAATTATTTTTCATAATTTAGACATATAAAGTTTGAGAGTTATGAAAAAATACAACAACTACCACTCCTCATTTTGGTTAGAGGAACATGATTTTGATGAGAACATCGTTTTCTCATCCCTTTCCGAAAAAAGTGTTGATACTTTAAAAAAGTATCGATTATCTTCTGCTCGTAAAGCGATTTCCAATTTCGTTTCTATTGCTACTGGAAAAAACATTCCGGTTACCTTTGCTACTAACAACTCTTATACCGATGGTAAAACGGTTGTAATTAGTGGTGATATTGATAAGCCAGAGAAATTTGATATTGGGGTTGGTTTGGCATTGCATGAAGGTTCTCATATTCTTCTTTCGGATTTTGAATTGCTTAGAAATTTAGAATCAAAAATTCCTACTTACCTATTTGATTTGGCTAAGAGTAAAAATTTAGGTAGATATGAAGTTATTGATATTGTAAAAAATGTTGATAACATCGTAGAAGATAGAAGGATTGATAACTTTATTTACAAAAATGCTCCTGGTTATAGAGAGTATTATCTTAAATTGTATGAACATTACTTTGGTGATAAAACTATTGAAAAGGGTTTAGAAAGTGATGATTTCAAAAAAGAGAATTGTGAATCATATATGTTCAGATTAATCAATTTGATGAACAAAAAATCTGATTTGACTTCTCTTAAAGGATTGAGAGAGATTTGGAAAATATTGGACTTAAAAAACATCGACCGATTAAAAAATTCAATCGATGCCTTCAATGTGGCTTTGGATATTACAAATGTTATCTTTACTAATATCGATGTGGTAGAAAGTAAAAATGATAATCAATCTGCCGGACAGGGTGAAGCGGATGAGCAAGGAGAGGGTTCTCAACAAGATGGAGATGCTGGTGATATGAAAGGAGATGAAAATGAAACTCCTTCATCAAATGGTCCTTCTATGAATTCAAATGCAGATGGTGGTAATAGTTTGGGTGAACCATCTGAAGGTGAGGCAAATGAAGGAGAAGGGGATAAAGGGGGAAATGGTAATGATAATTCTCTTTCAGATGGCATGTTAAAAAAACTTAATAGAATCATCAAACAACAAAAAGAATTTTTGGATGGTGATGTTAAGAAAAAGAAAATTACTAAAACTTTAGAAAATGAAATTTCTTCAGTTGAATCTCAAGGTGCAGAAATTGTGCATGTTGGCGAGGGAATTAATCACTCTAAAGGTTGTGATGTGATTATCTTAAAAAATCTTACAAAGAAAATGTTGGAAGATGATTCATTTGGAATGAGTTATTCTTATACCGATTGGAAAACAAATGAAAGGCTGGTTAAACAAACTATCAAACCGGAAGATGTTTCAAAAGCTGAAATGATGGGTACGATAATGGGTAAGAAATTGCAAGTTCGCAATGAATCCAGAAATACGATATTCAATCGCCAGAAAAATGGTAAGATTGATGGTAGAATGATTGCTACTTTGGGATTTGATAATGAAAATGTTTTCTCTCAAACCTTTGTGGATAAATTTAAGAAAGCAAATATTCACCTTTCAATCGATGCCAGTGGTTCAATGGGTGGAAGAAAATGGAGAGAAACGATGATTAATGCAATCGCTCTGGCAAAGGCAACTTCAATGATTTCAAACTTAGAAATGCAAATAAGTTTCAGATATTCTGATAATGAACTGCCGGTTATTGTAATTGCTTATGATAGTAGAAAAGATTCTTATCAGAAAGCAAAAAGTATTTTACCTTTTCTTAGAGAGTGTGGAACTACACCGGAAGGATTAACTTTTGAGGCGATTCAAAAAATGATTATCCCTTCATCAAATGATATGGATTCTTTCTTTGTAAACATTTCAGATGGAGAGCCTACCTTCTCAAATAAAAATATCCAATATGGTGGAATGGCTGCATGTGAACATACTAAGAGAGAAGTAAATAAGATTAAAGCAAATGGTATAGGGGTTCTTTCTTACTTCGTTTCTGATAACGATTACTACTCCGAAGGTTCTAAAAATAAGTTTAAAACGATGTACGGAGCAGATGCTAGATTCATCGATATTAATTCAATAGGAGAAGTAACCAACACCCTAAACAAAATGTTCCTTTCTAAGTAATTGATTATCAACGGTTATAAACCGTTGATTTTCAATGAAAAAAATTTGAAAAAATATTCAAAAAGGCTTGGAATATTCGGAATTATTTCGTAGTTTTACTATGTAATCAGTTTGAGAGTTAAACATAAAAATAGAGTTATGAAAAATGTTATGAAAAAGGATTCGTTCTCCGAAAGCAACGAAATTTGTAAAGTAATTATGGTAGGTTCTAAATACCATATGGTTAATTCCAATGGTATTGATATCGGTTACGCCGGTGCTAACACTGCCACTCGTAAAAAGGCATATGAATTTGGAAATGCCTTAAAATCAAATATCAGTAAATCCGGTCGTAAACAATGGAGACAGGTTGATATTAATGAATATGAAATGCTAGTTAAACCTCTTAAGGAAAATGGTGAGGTTAATATAGAAGCTAGTAACGAACATTCTGATATCATTCGTATCATTCATGAGGATTCAATTAAATTGAAGCCCGATAATTTAATTATCAAAGATATCAAATGGAAGTATTTGATTCGTTCAGCCGTTCGTGGTAAAAACATTATGATGACTGGACCGGCTGGTTGTGGTAAAACTATGGCTGCTAAGTTTTTGGTTACTCAATTACAACGACCTGATTTCTACTTCAACTTAGGTTCTACACAAGACCCGCGTGCTACTTTGGTTGGTAATACCCAATTCAATAAAGAAACCGGAACTTACTTCTCTGAATCTGCCTTCGTTAAGGCAATCAAAACTCCAAATGCAATCATCTTATTGGATGAGTTGAGTAGAGCTCACCCTGACGCTTGGAATATCTTAATGACGGTATTAGACCAAAACCAACGTTACTTACGTTTGGATGAGGCAGAGGGTTCACCAATCGTTAAGGTTGCTGAAGGTGTTACATTCATCGCAACTGCTAACATCGGTAATGAATATACTGCGACGAGAGTGTTGGATAGAGCAATCTTAGACCGTTTCGTTACAATTGAAATGGATGTATTGAATAGTGAAGAAGAATTCACTCTCTTAAAGAAAATGTATCCAGAGGTAAATGATGATGATTTGAGAGCAATTGGTGAAATTGCCCACAACACTAGAGAGGTTAGCCGTTCGGAAGTTGCAAAGTTGAGTTCAATGATTTCAACGAGAGCATCGGTTGAAATGGCAGGGTTGTTGTATGATGGGTTCACTTTGATGGAAGCTGCTGAAGTTGCTATCTTACCTTTCTTCTCTAATGATGGTGGATTGGAAAGTGAAAGAACTTATGTAAAGCAGTTGGTTCAGAAATATATTAAGACAACCGATGAAAATCTTTTCAATAATATAGCTGATGAAAAAGCTGAAAATGAAGAGACTATCGTTTGGTAACGATTTCATAACTCGGGAATTGGGGGGAGCAATCCCCTCTTTTCTTATAACACCAACCTATGATTAAAAAAACTAAAAAAGAATTAGAGTTCATCCAATTTGTAAAAGATGAATGTAAAAAATATGGAGTTAAATGTTCACTTAGAAATGTAAATTATGTAAAGTTGAGTGGAAACATTAAATGTAGTGGATGGTTTGATGAAAGTGTTCCGGAATTAGTTTGTAGCTTAAATAGAAAAGATTGGATTGAGATTCTGGCACATGAATATTCACATTTAACACAATGGGTGGAGGGAATTGATTTGTGGAAAAAATGTATGATTGCAATGCCAAAAGTAGATGAATGGTTAGGAGGAAAGAATATAAGAAACATAGAAAAATATTTAAACGATAGTAGAAATTTAGAATTGGATAATGAAAAAAGATCAGTTAAATTAATTAAGAAATGGGGATTGAATGTAGATACTGATCATTATACACAAAAGGCAAATGCATATGTTCAGTTCTATAATTGGATGAAAGAAACCCGTAGATGGGCAACTCCTAAGAATTCACCATACCGAAATGAAAAAATCATTTCATCAATGCCGAAAAAGTTCAATATGAACTATGAAGTAATGGGAGAAAAATATCGTAAACTTTATAAATCAGAAGGAATATAATATGAAAATTGAATATACAATTAAAGAAGTAAAACCTAATATTTTTGCAGTAATTGTTCCAGATGATTATCATAGACCGATGTTATTTTGCAGAGTGCAGGAATATTACGAATCCCCTAATTCCGATTTCAAAGGCAAGAGTTTTGATATGTGGGATTATATTGAATGGTATAGTAGAAATCATAGAGATGTGTTTACATATGCATTTGATTGGGGTGGGTTCAATATACCTTTAGAAATTGCTTACAATTGTTATGATACATTAAAAGATGCATACACTCCATATGATGAGATTATGGAAGATATTATTCATAAAATATATGAACTTAATGGAGATAATTGTAATGGTTATATCATTGGAGCCGGTGATACTGAAGGAGAAACATTTATTCATGAAGTTTGTCATGGATTATACTCCACAAATCCCTTATATAAGGAATTAGCGGATGAGATTACCCAAATGATTCCTACTGAATTATATTCAAAATTTACAAAGAATCTGATTGATTATGGGTATTCTATGGAGGTAATGGATGATGAAATTCAGGCATATATGATGACAAATTGGGAAACTACATCATTCAGTAAAAAAGTAAACATTAAAGAAACTAGAAAGTGGGCTAAATTGTATAGGAATGCTTTAAATAGTTTTTTGGAAAATACAAAATAATTTCGTATATTTGATAAAACAAAAATAAAAACAAATGGTAGAATTTTTAAAAAAATACAAAGAACAAATCTTTAATATTATTACGGTATTTCTGATTTTGGAATTCGCAGTTTTTCCTGGTCTAACAGCTGCTGACACATTTTCTAATATTTTAGCAGGTATTGGTTTATTGTTATTAATTGTATGGGGTGGGTTATCACTATACAATTATGTAAGGAGTGAAGATGGTGGTATAGTTGATAAAGAAGAATTGAAAGAAGCAGAAAAAATGAATTCTAAACCAAAGCGTAAATACACTAAAAAAACAAAATAATATGAAAGCATTTTTATTTAGTATTATTGTATTATTCACCGCATGTAATTGTGGAGAAACGGATAATAAAAACGTTTCATTCAAATATGCATTGGGTGATGTGGTATTAGTAAAGCCGGATTCAATGAAGGCTACTATAAGTGATAGATACTATTATGGTGTTGGTGATAACGGAGACAATGGTATTCGTTATAAGATTCAATACTATACTCCCAAAGGCGATTCACAGGAAGATTATATAAAAGAATTTCAAATTTTCGGAAAACAAAATAAATTTTAAATAATATGGCAACATTTGATAGATACAACTATCGTTATAATGAGTTTGGTAATCGTAGAAGCGAAGAAGAACTAAATGAATTAGAAAAACAATTTAATCAAAATCAACAATTAAAATTAAAAAAAATGTTTAAAACAATCGGAGCAGCAGTAGTAGGATTTTTCCTATTGGTATTTTTATTTATGTCTTGTGAAAGAATTGATGCAGGGCATGTGGGTGTTAAAGTAAACCTTTATGGTGATAATAAGGGTGTAAGTGATGTAACTGAAGTAACTGGTATGGTATTCTATAATCCAATTACACATAACATCTATGAGTTCCCAACATTTATTCAACACAAAGAATATACCGGTGATAACTCATTCGTAGTAAACTCAAAGGATGGTTCCGAGTTTCATGTTTCGCCTATCATCAACTATTCAGTTCAAAGAGAAAAAGTTCCTTCAATCTTCGCTAAGTATCGTAGAAGTTTAGAACAAATTGAAGAAGGATTTTTAAAGACAGCGGTATTCGATGCATTCAGATTGGCAACTAACAAATATACTGCTGATGAATTAATTGGTAATCGACAAACATATGAAGTTGAGGTTCGTAAAATTTTAGAGGGGCAATTATTAAGAGAAGGATTTGTGGTTAATCAATTCACATCTAATTTAGTATATCCTGAAACATTCAAAGCGGCAATCGAGGCTAAGAACAATGCGGTTCAGGCGGCATTAAGAGCTGAAAATGAAGTTAAAACCGCAGAAGCACAGGCAAAGATTAAAGTAGCAACTGCAGAAGGTAATGCACAGGCATTATTAACATCGGCTAAAGCTGAAGCTGAAGCAAATAGAATGAAACAACAAACATTAACTCCATTGCTTATTCAATTAGAATTTGTACAAAAATGGGATGGTAAACTGCCAGTATATGGGCAAGTTCCACAATTATTTAAAAACCTTCAATAATTTCATAACTCAAACTCTCAAATGAAGGTTTTAAGGGGTAGAAATACCCCTTTTTTTATTTGGAAAATTGCCATTTTTTTCGTATCTTTAATCTATAATTAAAACACTTATGAAAACATTCAACGATTTAGAATTTAATGACCATCCAACTCATATATTGGGAGGTGTGCAAGCACGTATGGATTTCGATAATGGGTTTGGCGTAAGCGTAGTATGTACTCCTTATACTTATGGTGGAAAAGAAGGATTATATGAATTAGCCGTTTTCAAAGATGGACATATTCATTATGATAATCCTATTGCTAATGGTGATGTGGTTGGATATTTAAGGCCACAAGATGTTACCGATGCTATGTTAGTAATTCAAAAATTTTAATTATGGGATATAATCCGTATAGATGGTGGACAAAAGGAAGACCGAATAAACCGCTTAAAGCAGATGCTCCACTCCTATTGAAGATACGAAATGGTGACTTTGATTACTCTTATATGTTTAGTGAGGCTCGGTTTGTTAAAGAATCCGCCCAGAAAGCTAGTGCGGATGCTTATAAGAATTATGGGGGTACGGATGAGCAAAATCGTATTAGGGCTTCTGAAGAAGCTGGAAGGATGAAACGAATCAAAGCTATTAAGTTGGAATTTGAAGCAATGACCGATGAGAATCGAATCCTTTGGAAACTTCGTAAAGAACTTACCGCTGAATTCGGAAAGGATTTGTGGGATAAAGCAATGGAACGACAAAGAGGAAAAGGTACATTGGAGGATTTATATATGTGGTATAAAAAGCAAGTAAAACAAGGTACGACAACATCGGAATTCGATATTAAATACAATAGAGCAAATACCAAAGGATTAGAACATCTTATTTACTAAATTCATATTTATAAATGAATTTAAATAGATAAGATGAGTTATTTAGTTGCTAATATACCCGCAATTGAGGTTTATGTAGATAAGAGATTTTTATATGATTTTCAAACTGATTCCAAAGGTAAATTATTAGGTGAAGGAGAGTGGGAAAGGGGTCATTGGGTAACTGTTAAATCAATACCAAATAGAGCCTTACTATTCGAAACCTATATAGATAAATTTGGAGCTGTGTATGATAAACTACCAATCCACGCTTTTAGATGGAGGATATTAGAAGCATCCGATAAGGTACTTCCTTTGGACTTTTTGCAACTTTGGGATTGTTTATCATATAATATATCAGTAATAGAGAAAAGGGTGCTAAGGGGTTCTAAAACCTTTACAACGTTAAAGGATCAAACTACAATAGAAGGTGAATATCTTTTTACAATAGACACCGCTCATTCAGAGCCAAATGAGATAGATGCGGGGTGGAGTGAAACCCCAAACGAACATAAATCATATAATATATCAAAGTTGGTTAATGGACAATTTTCAGCTCAACCAAATAATCGTACAAGATGGTATCAACCAAGCCGAACCGATGATATAACATCTATCCCTTATTTTAGATATTCTACAAAAATTTGGAGATGTGAAGATTATGGGAAATGGAGACCATCCGAATCAAATTGGGATTACTCATTAAGCAAATAGTTTATATTTATATCCGATGATACGATTAAAAAAAATATTAAACGAAGGTAATTCAGAAAGAGATGCTGCTATGGTAAGCGGTGTTGCTGATATTTTATCTAAAGTAAACGATAAAGATAATCGTAAAGACATAGCAAATCAAATGATTAATAAATTTGATTTGGAAGATGTTGAATTCGATAAAGATTCTTTTTTAAAGTTAAGTGGTATAAATGAAGCGGGTTATCCAGAAGATTTATCATTTGAAGAATTTTCTAAAAAGAGATTAGAGGGTGCAACAAAAATATCAAATGATGCTAAAGAAAAGGGCGGAGCTTCATTATTAACATACCACCATTTTGTTGTGAAATTACCCTATTACAAAAAAGCATCAGAAGGTAATTTTGATTTGAAAGAATCTCAAATAGAACTTAAAAAATATTTAGATGAATTGTGTAATTTAAATTCACAAATGAATCAAATTTATTTTCAAAGATTAGTTGGCCTAATTGAAGTATTGGGTGAGCTAATTATAAAATCAAAATAGTTACAACTTTCACTAAATTAAACACAGATGGACGAGGGTGATAGTAAAAACATTAAAAAAGCTGAAAAGCAAGGAAAACAGAATAATGCTATTCAAAGATATGGCATTGATGCTGGCTCTATTCTTCAATCCTTTTGGGTTCGATGCCGTTCAATATTCCCTAATGCTACTGATGGGAAGTTTATGGAAAGCGAACTTCGTTTTGTATTGTATAGCGGGGTTCTTTTTTGGGCTTTATATTTACTTTACGAAATTGTTAAATAAAAAATAAAATCTTTGTATTTATAAAAAAATAATGTTTCATTAAAAGTTATAAAAATGGAAAATCTTATTAATCGCAATGGTGAAGAAAGAACCATTGAGCGTATTTCACATGATAGAGTTAGAGTTATGGGAAACTCTGCATTTATCAGAAAATCTTCCGATAGTGAAGGAATAACAATGTTCGATTTCGAAGGAGGGCCTTGTTTGAATGTTGGAGGAAAAATTAAATTTGAAAAATTGGATTGGTATATACATAGTATAACACAGGAAGATACTAATTATACCGACTTCGCTTCAGTCCAATTAATTGTTTCACCAATCTATTAATTTTAATGAGAGAAATAATTTGTGCAGGATGTTCCTTCACTAATTTTAATACTCTTAATGAGGATATGATAACTAATGGTGTAACACCTGAAATAGATGGTGTATCTCCATTAGGTTCATATCCAGAAGCAATTCATCGTAACTTTAAAAATAAAGTATATAATGCGGGAATGGCGGGTAATAGTATATCCACATCCGTTTTATCTATTATATCCATTGCTGATAGATTATTAAAAGAAGGTAAAAAGGTATCTGTAATCTTACAATGTACTGAATTTACTCGAAAATCACATTACTTTCCGGTATCTTTTCAAATAATTAAAAATATTGGTGGTGATGATAGTTCGGTTCGTAATAATAATTATTTATTTGATGGAAGTGAAAATGGATTTTTTCAGTTTGGAACATTATCCGATGTATCCGATAATTTTTCAAATAACAAAAACTTAGTTAAAGTAGCAAAAAGTATAGGTGAGAATCTATTTAGTATTGAATCTGCATACATTGATTCTATTATACACATATTATTACTTCAAAACTTTTGTAAAGTAAATAAAATACCCTACAAAATATTTTGTAAAACTGAATCATTCAGTTTACCATTTGCACCATTATTTAAAATTGATTATAATAATGTCGAATCACAATTTAGGTCTATATTCATTGAAAAACAATTTGCAAATAAAAAAAGATTATCTTTTATAAACTCTGACCCATACATTAAAAACTTATTTGGGTTGTTAGATTTAGATAAATTTTGGTTTTTAGATGATGAAAACTGTAAATATGGTGGAATTACTGAATGGGTTTATCTAAAGAATATTTATAGAAATGGTGATTCTGAATACACTCCGTTAGTAGTAGAAGATATAGATGGAAACCCAACTGAATTTAAACCAATGTACCCAATACAAAGAGTATTAGATAAATTGGAAAATAATTCATTTAACCCAAATGGTCATCCATCTTATTATTATTGGGATTATTTTGTAAAATCTGAAATGATAAAATGGGAAATATTATAAACATATATCCAATAGATTTTGATGAAAATGTAAATGGTAAATTTGTTAAAACAACTGATTTTAAAGATAAAGATTGGGTTTTAGGCAACATTTATTGGTATCCATTTTTAGAGAAAATTTACAACTTTACTTTTAATTATTCGGAAACCGATACAATTTTGTTTTTAACTTACAACGGTCAGGCAGAATCTCTCCTTTCGGAAAAACAATGGTTTTTGAATGTAAAAAAAGATTTAGATGCGGGTATCTATAAAAAAGTTATAATTTATCAAAATGAAGTAAACTGGGATACGTTTCATAAAATATTGGAAATAGAAGATTTTTTCTATGAAATATTTGGAGATGATAATAAGTTTCTTTTTGTAAGAAATATTTTTAAATCTAGATACAATTATAGATTGATAAACGCAACTTATACTTTTGGTTGTTTTCCCTTTCAAATTTTACACAACTATATCGAAACATTAAATTTTGATTTTAATAAAGAAAAAAATTACCATCTTTTTTCTGCCAATTGTAACGTAAAAGAAGAAAGGCTTCATTTTTATCAATTTTTAGAAAAGGGTAATTTTTGGGATAGAGTAAATACATCTTTTTTCTTACCACTTTATAATAGAAATGATAAAAGATTTCTAATTTCAGATTTTGTAAATGAAAAGTTTTTGCATGCAAATACCGGTAATACTTCTTCTTTCGTTTCTCATTTAGGAGAATTGGATTTGAATATAGGATATCATCCTAAAAAATTAAAATACGATAACTTTAATCAAGTAAAAAATTTAGCATTAGATGATTGTATTGAATCATTGTTTCAGGTTATATTTGAGACACGTTATCATTCACCATGTGGAATTGTATTAAGTGAAAAGATTTTTAAAGGGTTTTGCTACAAAACTCCATTTATCGTATTTGCACAACATGGTGTATTAAAACTATTAAAAGAATTAGGATTTAAAACATTTGATTGGTTAGTAGATGAAAGTTATGATAAAGAAATAGACGATAAAAAACGATTGAATCTTATATTCAAAGAAATTGAAAAATTATTAAACACTCCGAAAGAAGATTTAAAGAAACTTATTGAAAAAAACTCTGATATAATGGAGTATAACTATAAGCGTGTAAATGAATTTGCATTATCGGAAATAGATAAAATATATAAATTGTTTGATGTACAATAAAGATACATTTTGTGTTATGCCATTTATGCACTTTTCTGTTTTTCAGGATGGAAAGGTAAAACCATGTTGTATGGCTAGTGATTTTTTTGAAGAAAACTTTAATGATTATGTAGATTTTGAGCAATTTTATAAAAATGAATCCTATAAAAAATTAAGAGAAGATTTAAAAAATGGTGTAAAAAATAAGATATGTGATGCGTGTTGGAAAACTGAAGATAGAGGAGGTAGAAGTTTTAGACAAGAAAAAAATACACATTTTCAGAAACAATATGATAAACTCATAAATGGAGAAAGCGATAAAAATGAATTAGTATTTTTAGATGTAAGATTTTCTAACCAATGTAATTTTAAGTGTAGAATGTGTGGTGAAAGAGATTCTACATCTTGGTATGATGAAAGAGCTGAATATTGGGAAAAAGAAGTTGTTGATCCTGTTAGAGAAAAACTAAAACAATGGAAATTGGATCATAGAGTATATGAGCACATTGCACCTTTTAATAAAAAGAAATTACATATTTTAAAAAATGATTTTACAAAAGATGAATTAGAAAATTTAGAATATGTTTATTTAGCAGGAGGTGAACCTCTTTATACGAGAAAAGTTTGGGATTTTATAGAAATAATTCCACATCCCGAAAATGTTACATTACAATTTCAAACAAACTTTTCATTGTTGGAATACAAAGATACTTCTATATTTGAATTTACCAAAAAATTTAAAAATGTAGTATATTCTATATCATTAGATGGGTTATTTGAAACAGGAGAATTTCAGAGAACCAATTTTAAAACTGATATTTTTCTTGCCAATCTTAATAAACTAAATGATGAAGTAAAGAGTAATCCAAATATTAGTTATGATTTTACATTTACTACAACAATCATAAATGTATTTCAGTTTTTTGAAACATATGATTATCTTATAGATAATGGATATATAAATGATTACTCAAATGTGAGGTTACAAATTGTAAGTTGGCCTAAACATTTGGATGCAAAAAACTTTGGGTTGGAAAGTGAAATAGAAAAATATTATAGTAGAACCGAAATAATGGGAATTGAAAAAAATCCTTATTTGAGTGGTGATATAAAAAACTATTTATTACATATTAAGCAAGGTATAGAGGGAGATTATACCGAACATTTAACTAATTTTAAAAACTATATAAATTGGTCTTCAATTTATAACAATCTTACTATACCAAAACAATTACATAAATTTTTACAATAATGGAAAACAGAAAGTATTTACCAACATTATCAGAATTGATTGATAGATTGAGTATTATTCAACTTAAAGAAGTCTTTATTACCGAACATAAATCGGAATATGCACAAGAAATTAAAGATATCGTTCATGATATTGATTTGATTTTAAAATCGAATGATTATGAAATCGATGGAGAATTTATTAGAGCAATTGTAGTTCTTTCACAAATGAATTTACATATTTGGACAAATGAAACTAATGCAAGAGCTGGTATAGATGCTGGTAATAAATTATTATTAACTCATGGATTGAATGGAATTCGTAATACTGCTAAAAACAAAATACAAGAAGTTGTTGGTGGTAGAAAAGATTATAAGATTGATTGTATAGCAGCCGAATTTAAAGACTGGGAAATCAGTTGGTAAAATATATAATAGTATGAGAATTTTAGTTATAGGAGATAGTTGTACCGATATATTCATTTATGGGAATGTAACTCGATTATGTCCGGAAGCACCCGTTCCGGTATTCGAACCATCTAGAACAGTTACCAATGATGGTATGGCTGGTAATGTTAGAGCAAATTTAGAATCATTGGGAGCAAAGGTAGAACTTATAACCAATAAAGAACAAATTACAAAGACAAGATATGTAGATGGTAAATCCAACCAAATGTTTCTTAGAGTAGATACATTGGATAAAGTTAAATCTGCATTTGATATCAATAGAGTAAATTGGGATGTTGATGCCGTAATAGTATCTGATTATGATAAAGGATTTTTAACCGAAAGTGATATTCATCTTATAAGTGGAAGGCACCCTCTTACCTTTATAGACACTAAAAAACCAATTAATTTACAAACATTTTCCGATTACACTTACATCAAAATGAATGAATTTGAATGGGAATTGTGTGAGAAAAAAGGAGCAAAGTACGATGATTGGTCGGATAAACTTATTATAACAATGAGTGAGAGAGGATGTTTATATCAGAATGAAGTATTTCCTGTTAATAGAGATATTGAAGTAAGAGATTTAAGTGGAGCAGGTGATACATTTATGGCTTCATTGGTATTCAAATATGTGGAAACAAAAGATTTAAGAGAATCAATTAAATTTGCTAATGATTGTGCAACTAAAGTTGTACAAAAAAGAGGTGTTACAACAATATGAAACAAATAGATTTTTTTGGGTGTAGTTTTACTGAAGCTCCTATGTGGGAAATGTTGCCTAAATTAGGTGAATTTGATGTATTATTATATTCTATGCATTGTCAAAATACTAAGCCAGTAAGTAATTTTTTAGAATTTGATTTGGCTTATAATAATATTGATACTCATAAGGTAAACAATTTTGGTGGTGGAAGTTTTGGCAATCATGTTATTAAAGAGGTAATAAAAAATAGAGTATCTAAAAATAATTTAAAAGAAGACGGAATTGCAATTGTACAATTAAGTGCATTATTAAGAAGCCCACATAGTTTTGAGAGTATATTTTCTTCACAATATTCGGCATTAACTAAAATGGAAAAATATGGAATTGCTGAATTTAATATAAATCCAGAAAATGTAAGAGCTGATTATTTTGTTGAAGTTGATAATATGGATGATTATTATAATATTCATATTAAAAATATTGAAGAGATTGTTGATTTATTGAGAAATAATTATAATAAGTTTTTTATTCATTTTGGATGGGATATTTTTACGAAAGAGTTTGAAAAATTATGGGAACAAACTAATTTAAAAGATTTTATACCAACTTGGGAATATGAATACCCTCTTACAAATTTAGCATACTTTGAAAACCATTCAAAATATAGTTTTGCCAAAAAAATATGTAAAGGTACTAAAGGAGGTATGTTAGAGTATTCTGCTAATACATTAGATGAAAACCTTAGATATGTTCATATAACCGGTGATCACCACCCATCATATTTTTCAAATAGAATTTTTTATAAAGATATTATAAAACCATTTTTACAAAGTACAATAAATTTAGAAAAAAATTATTTTGAAGAGAGTGAATTAATACAATTCGAAGATTTCTTAAAAATATTGTTACCAACTAAAGAAAGTACCGATGGTAAAATTTATGCAGAAATGCAAAATAAAATAGTAGATTACATTAGAAATTCTATTTTAAATAAATAAATTTAATGAAAAATTTAGTATTCTATAAATACGCTCCAAATCATAATGATAGATTAGAATTTGATGATTTTCATTTAGATTCAATTCATCAACCCGAAAGAGAGTTTTTTAAAGCTAGAAGAGATTACTTCTATTCATTTTTATCAAATTATAATATAATTGAAAAGGAAAACGAAATAAATGAATTAGATAATTTTTATCTTATAGTTGGGTTTGATGATTCTTTTAGACAATTATTTTCGTTACCAAAGAGAAAAGATTTTACTGATTTTGTAAAGGCAAATGTATCCAAAATAAAAAAGGTAATATTTTGGGAAATGGATACTGATTGGACAAATTATACTTTGATGGAGTATAGAGAGAATTTTGTAAAATTTGACGAATATTTTTCAGAATTAAAATTACCATATAAAATATTTTCAACTGTTCTTAAATTTAAATATGATAGTGATGTTGGTTATTTTGCGGCACAAAATGCAATGACTATTGAAAAATTAGATGGAGAACTGTTAAAGAATGATTATTTTGAAGCAAACTATTCTAAACCAAAGACAAAGTATTTTTATTCGGCTGCCAATAGTATAAACACCGATAGAATGCATTATTATAAATTTATAGATGATAACAAACTATGGGATAAAAATAATTTAGCATTCTTTTCAACATATAGAAATAATGAATTGGGCCAGGGATTTAATTATTCAAAAATAGTATATGATTATAATAGAGGAAAGGGTGGACTAATTGAAATAGATGACTCGTTTATTTTCAAACCAAAACCTTTTACGGATGAAGAATTCAAAACTATGGAGTACTCTCTTTTAACTAATTTAAACAGATATAGTGATTCTCTTTTTGAAATGGTGTTTGAAACTATGTATGAATCATGTGAAGGGCAAATAATCCAAACATCCGAAAAAACATTAAAACCATTTATACAAAAGAAACCATTTTTAACATTTTCATATACACATATATTATCGGAACTAAAAGAATTAGGATTTAAAACGTTTGATTTTATTTTTTCAGAAGAATATGATAAATTGGTTGATCATACCAATAGACTTTATTATGTCTTAGATGAATATAAAAGTATATGTGATAGAGATATAAAAGAATTAAATAATATTGTAAAAGAAAATTATGATATTTTAGATCACAATTATACGAATATGTTAAGGTTATTGGATAAATTTAAAGCCGATTTCATAAACGAAATTGAAAATGAATAAAATACTTTTTTTAGGAGATAGTTTTACTTGGGGTCAAGGATTATACTTCTATAAATGGAAAGACGATAATAAAAAGATATCATCAGATGTAGGAGGAATGTACCCAAGTCATTCTGATTTGATAACTAATGATGATTTGATTTATAAAGATAAATTATCTTTTACTGGATTAGTAGGAGAACATTATAATTTAGAACCGATAAAAAGAATTACCAATGGCGGTAGTAATACTGATATTTTATTGGATACTATACCTCTCATAGATAGATATAACAATTCAATAGACAAAGTAGTTTTTCAATTTACAACACTAAGTAGATACCAATTCAGAGATTTAAACATAACCGATGCTGATGCATTTAATCCATCTTTTTCATCAATGTTTGAACAAAGGTCATTTCAATTTTTTAATCATATAGATGGTATTATAAAATATTATTCTAATTTATATAAATTTGAATATTGTTATATGGATTGGTTGGGGGATTTTTATAAATTTAATCCGTATAAATTTATCAAATATTCGTATAAAGAAAAACAATTTTATTATTTTGATATTCTTTTAGATGAATATAAAATTGATATAGATATAAATGGTCATAAAATTATTGATTTACATTTAAATAAAGATGCACAAAATATATTATCAGCTGGAATTATCAAACACTTTGGATAGTGATAAAGAAATAGTTTTTTTAGGAGATAGTTTTACATGGGGACAAGGATTGTATCTAAACGATTGGAGAAAAAATAGACCTGAAATTTTTGATTTTTTTTATAAAGAAACCAATGATTATGAACATCATATTCAATGGACTTCTCAAGAGAAATTTGTAACAAATGATGATTTGATTTTAAAAAATAAGTTATCATTCACAAATATAGTTGCTGATTATCTTAACAGGAAATGTTATAAACGTACACAAAATGGAGGTAGTATATCTGGTAATAAACAAATTTTAAATTCATTTTGTAATTTGGAATCCACAAAAAAAGATACCATATTAATTTTTCAATTTACTTCATTAGGAAGAAATGATTTCAGTTATATTACGAATGAAGAAATGAGTAAATATAATTTAAAAGAGCATATAAAAGATGAGATTATAACTAATATATTGAATGATAGACTTTTTGAAATATATAATTCAATCGATATATTAATAAATGATTTGGAAAATAGATTAGGATGGAAATGTTATTATTTGGATTGGTTGGGAGATTTTGGAAAATTTGATAATGGTAGATTTATTAATGTGGGTCAGCATAAATCATTTTTTGATTTAGTAACTAATATGCCTATTAAAATTGAATATAAAGATAAAATCTTTTATGATTTTCATTTAAATGAAATGGGAAATAAAATACTAGCCGAATCTATACTTACAAAACTAAATTTGGAAAATTAGGAAATATTTTGTATATTTGTAAAAAGGATTTATATTATGAAAGAATTTATAGCAAAATATCAGAAAGTAATTGTAGGAACTGGCGCTGTGGCCGTATTGTTAATTTGTTATTTTCAACAAAAGGAATTGGTAAAATTGCGCAGTGAAAAGAAAATAGAAGTATTGGGTGGTGGTGATATATCCAAAGCTCAAACGATTGATTCACTACAAAAAAGATGTGATTCATTGGAAGCAGAACTATGGCCCACTTCAGTTGAGTTGGCTAGATATGAAATGGCGTACCAAATCTTACTGGAAAGAAATCCAAAGGCTGCTAAACAATATGGTGATATAATTTCAAATGAAACTGAATAGAGTTATGAAAAATTTATTTAAAAAAATCGAAAAATGGTATGATATTTATATTGTTTATTTTTTATTCAATGGAAATAAATCAAATAGATATTATGAATATTTGCGAGATAAATATGGAGATGATTTATGAGAAAAGAAAAAATGTATCTTTATTTGGATGACGTAAGAATTCCAACTGAAGGTGATTGGGAAGTTGTTCGTAATTATGATGAATTTGTAGCACATATAAAAATGAATGGTTTGGAAAGTTATGAAGTAATTTCTCTGGATCACGATTTAGGTGAAAGTGCTATGCAAGAATATTATACAAATGTAAAGCCAAATTATGAGTTGGATTACAAAAGAATAGATGAAAAAACTGGTATGGATTGCGCTCGTTTCTTAGTGGCGGAAAGCATTACAAAAAATATTCCATTACCACAAATTTATGTACATTCTGCTAATCCAATTGGAACTCATAATATATTGGGGTATATAAATAATTATTTTCGAAATCAAAGATTGCCTGAAATATGTATTAAAGTAAATATTGCTCATACTTATACTGAATTTTTAACTGAAGAAGAAAGAAGAGCAAGATATAAAATAATAAAAGGAAAGTAGTATATGTCATCTAAAAAAATAGAAGGAGAATTTCATATCGGTGATGGGGCACATTTGACGGTTAAAAGTAGTACTATTGTAGAAATGCGTGACCATTTAAAATTAATGACGGGAGATAGTAAATCTACAACATTGGATGTAGTAATTAAAGCAGATTTTGATAAAATCCCTCCACAATACCATCAATTATTTATGCAGATGATGTCTGTTAGATATGGTGGAATTGTAAATATTTGGGATAATACTCAACCATTTGCAAAACCGGAAGTTAGTAAAAAGAAATGGTATCAATTTTGGAAAAGATAAGTAAACTATATTTAATAGTAAACAATTATCTATGAAAAAATTATTATTATCGTTACTAATTCTCATAACATTTTCAGCATATTCGCAAGATGTTAAAATCAAAAATCAGGTTTTCGAAACTCTTTATTCTCAATCTTTAGAGCAACCTTTATGGATTAAATATCGTTCTACAAATAGACCTACAAATGTCAATAGAGGTACTATGGATTTCTATAAAGACCCAAACATCAAAACATCTGATGCGGATGATTATAAAGCAAACATATATGATAAGGGACATGGTGCACCAGCTGCAACATTCTCCGATAATATGGAGAATTTAAAACAAACATTCTCTTATTTAAATTGTATTTTACAAGACCAGTATCTTAATAGAGGTGAATGGAGATTATTGGAAGAGCAGGAAAGAAAATGGGATGATACTGAAAATCTGACTGTATTGATTACAGTTCATTTTGATAATCCTGTTAAAAGAATTCCTACTAATGCAGCAATCCCATCATATTTAGAAAAACACATATATTTTGAACATCAAAAAAAATGGAGATGTTTTGTATTTCTAAATCAAAAACCAAAATATAAATGGTCTGAATTGGAAAAAATTTGTGAACCAAACGAACATAATAAATAATGGCTTATTCAGAAAAAGTATTATCACATTACGAAACACCTCGTAATGTTGGTACGTTAGACAAAAGTAAACCTAATGTTGGCACTGGATTAGTAGGTGCTCCGGAATGTGGTGATGTAATGAGATTACAAATAGAAGTAAATGAAGGAATCATAACCGATGCTAAGTTTAAAACTTTCGGATGTGGTTCAGCAATTGCAGCATCATCTTTAGCAACCGAATGGTTGAAAGGTAAAACAATAGAAGATGCACTTACAATTGATAATATGGATTTAGTTGAAGAACTTTCATTACCGCCTGTAAAAATTCATTGTTCGGTATTAGCGGAAGATGCAATCAAATCTGCGATTAACGATTATAGAGTTAAACAAGGTTTAGAAGAATTAAAATTTGATTAATGATAACGGTTACAGAACTAGCAGCAAAAAAAGTACAATCTCTAATTGAAGAGAGTGGATTTACTACCCCATACTTAAGAGTAGCGGTAAAGGGGGGAGGATGTAGTGGATTATCCTACGACTTATCATTTGATAGTGATATGAAACCATCTGATATGTTATTTGAAGATAAAGAAGTAAAAATCTTAGTAGATAATAAATCTCTTTTATATTTGTTCGGAACTGAATTAAATTTTTCAGATGGATTAAATGGAAAAGGATTTGAATTTAAAAATCCAAATGCATCCAGAACCTGTGGATGTGGTGAATCATTCTCATTATAATGAAACAATATTCTCAATTGTATGTAAATGGCAGTAGTTTAAGCTGTGCAGGGGCGTTGGAATACCAATCACCTGCTTGGAGATACTATACAACTGAATTAGATATAGAAAGCTGGAAAAATCAAAAAGAGCTATCATACGGAAACATATTGGGAAATATGTTAAATGTTAAAGTTATAAATGAGGCTAAAGAAGGCGGAGGGTTGGATAGATTGATACGAAAAACATATGATTTTATATCAGAAAGAACGTTAGATGAATTATCCGAAACTCTTTTTGTGTTTGATATACCGTTGCAACCTGCTAGATTTGAAGTATTTTCTAGAAAACATAATGATTGGTTTGTTGTTTCGATTTCATATAAAGGAGGAGAGAATATTAATGAATACAATCCTATCGAAATAAGTAGAGATTGGGAAAGTTGGATGTCGAATCTATCATTTAGTAGATCATTTTTCGATTCATCTAAGGTTTTACCTATCGATGAATTAAAAGAGCATGATGAGTTATTGAATAAATTAGTTGATTACTATCATGATTATGAAATACAAACAAAAAGATTATTAAGAGAACTTACAATGTTTTATTGCTTTTTGGATAAAATGAAAATCAATTATTTCAGAGATAATAATGAAACTATTTTTGCAGGTTCTGTAAATTTTGGAGAACGAAAGAATTCAGCTGAATTAATTAAAAAATTAAAATTATTTGAATTATCAAATGAAAATGTAATTAATTGTCCAACTATATGGAATTTAGCAGAAAAAAAGAAATGGAGAATATTGGATGAAACACCTGTATATGATGCTCATTTAGGATATTATGGTAATAAAAAATATGCCGAATATTTATATGAAAAATTAAAATAATATGGCACTTACCAAAAGAGAACAAAAAGAGGCTAATCGTAAAAGAATGGCTAAGAAAACTAGGAAAGAGCAGCAAAGAGCTGGTATATTCAAAAAGAAAACCTAAACCTAATAATCCCCTAATTTGTAGGGGATTTTTTTATTTGGAAATGTCACAAATTTTTATTATATTTGTGATAACACTTGTATTAAATTATGGCAAAAATAGAACCATCTTCAAAGGATAAACCCAGAAAATTTCAACACATCTACAAAGATGATGATGGAGTAGAATCAATTTGGAAATATGATTTAGATAAGTTTCCAAATGGGCCTATTTCAGTTGAGAATAAGTTTCCACCTCATTATGAAAAGGCTCTTAAAAAGCAACAAAAAGAGGCTAAATTGGAAAAAAGTAAATCTACATTAGAATTGGCGAAAGAAGGTAAATTAGGTGCTAAAAATAAATTTTGGTAATATCAAATAATTTTCGTATATTTGTTAAAACTTTTTTATGATTGAAATTGCATTTGGATTAATTATCACCGGTTTGTGGATTGCTTTTGAAATTTATAGAGCACCATTAATGGATGAAGATACCGGTAAAACAATCAAACCTGGTAAAAAAATTAGTGAATTATTTAAAAAAAGAAAATGAAACTAGAATTTAAAGATACATTTTTTGAGAGTGTAGAAAGATTAGTTTGGTATGATACTAAACTATGGAAGGCATGGGAATTTATTAGAAGAGGTATTCCAACATTCTTCGGAAATATCTGGCGTTTTCGTAGAGAACTATATTCACATCAATGGTGGGATTATCGTTTCACATTAGAGATGTTATATCGTTCTATTTCTATTATGGAGAAAGGAATAAGTGAAAGAGGTATTGAAGCAGATGGGTCTCGTTCTAAGAAAGTAGAAGCGATGAGAAGGGTATTAGAGTTATTGAAACATAAATTAGATGATGATTATATTGAAAGAGCTGAAGAGAAATTTGGATCACTTAATTTAAGGGATTGGGAATTTGAAAAAGTAGAAGGAAGTGATTCATATAGATTAATTGATAATGATACCCCACAAGAAAAGGCACATCATCGAAAAATATTTAATTATGCTAAGAGATTGGAAGACAAAGAGTGGAGAGAAATATGGGGAATAATTAAAGGAAACCAAAGTGATAATGATTGGAAAAAAATAAGCAAATCTCTTACCATTGAAGAAAGGTATTCACATGATGTTTACACCAAATGGTTCAATGGTTCTGATATGAGGGGATGGTGGGATTAAAATTTAGTATGAAACAAATATTATTTATAACCATTTTAGTTTTTCTAGGATTAACTTCGATGGCACAAACAAACAAAGCAACTGGAGGGTTTGAAGATGTATTAACTACTGATACAATTTTGAATAAGTTTATGTTACATTGGATAGGTAAGCCTTATAAGTTAGGAGGTAAAACGGAAAAGGGAATCGATTGTTCACAATTCAATAAACGTTTATACAAAGATGTTTATAACAAAGATTTGGAAAATGTAGCATATAAACAATGGAATCAAACGCAACGAGTTAAAAAAGATAGTTTACAAATTGGTGATTTGGTATTTTTCAGAAGTAGGCAATCACCATCGGGTTGGCACACAGGAGTTTTTATTGGTAATACATACTTTATACACGCAGCAAATAGATACGAAGGTGTGAAAATTAGTTCTTTATTAGAACCTAGATATAAAAATGCTTATAGAGGAGCGGGTAAACTTAAAAAATAATAATATGGATTATGTAATTGTATTTGGATTGATGTTTGTAATCATAGGATTTATCTCTTGGAGATGGGTTAAAGCGATTGATTATATGCAAAAGAATCATCCCGATTATAAAGGAGAAGATTTTTTGAATTGGGGAACTGATAAAGAAGAAAACGATAACGATAAAACACAAATAATGTAATATGGAAAAATCAATTATCATCGACTACAATGAATATAAATGTAGTGATTCGGAAATTCTTTTAACAGATGAAGAAGTAATCTTTGAAATAGCAGATAAGCGAGGTAGAATTAGTTATGTAATTGCATCCCCATCTGATTTAATCGGAGATGTTATTCAAAAGATTTGGAAGATAGAATCGGTAGAAGATCTTTCGGAAAGCCTTTTCACCGAAGATATGGTTTATGATGATGAGTATTATAAATCAACTTATTTCCCAACTATTGAAGAAGAGGAAGAAGCTCGTAGATTGTTTAATGAAAAAAATGAAGAAAATGGAAGAAATTAATTATTATCCTATGGAGGTTTTGCAAAAAGCAGAATCAGTATTAATGCAAAGAATTCGTAAAATGAAAGATGGAGAACCTAAATGGGCCGCTTCACAAAAATTAAGAGAGGTTAGAGATGTAATGGTGGTTGTTAAAAAACAATTTATTAAACCTATCGAAGATTAATCCTTTCTTTTTTATATTATATTTATAGAAAACATATTCGAATGAAATTAATAAATGAGTTTAATGAAATTGTTAATGAAGTTGCTCTTTTAGAAGCTCAACTTTTAGAACATTTAGTATTGGAGGGAGTGGATGATCCTGGTATCCTTAAATGCGTGTTTATGGCAGGAGGGCCTGGTAGTGGAAAATCATTCGTTGCACAAGAAATATTTGGTATAGATAAAAATCTTCGTTCATCGGTTGCAGCATCAGGTCTAAAGGTTGTAAATTCAGACCCTGCTTTTGAAAACCAACTAAAAAAGAATGGTATAGACCCAAAAGATTTAGCTAGAATTGAAAAGGAAGACCCAAAATTATGGGATTTCATTACAAAGGCAAAAGATGGACCTAGAGAAATAGCAAAAGCGCAAGTTGCTTCTATTAAGAAATTTTATGAAGCTGGTAGATTGGGTATGATTGTAGATGGAACTGGTGATAATTTTGAAAAGGTTGCAAGACAAAAGAAAGAAGCAGAGGAGTTGGGGTATGATACATATATGGTATTTGTAAACACATCGTTAGAAGTGGCTCTTATCAGAAATTCAGAAAGAGGTAGAACTTTACCTGAAGAATTGGTAACTGAAAGTTGGAAAGAATGTCAAGAAAATATGGGTAAGTTCCAACAATTATTTGGTGGTTCTAAATTTACAATTGTTGATAATACTGAATATAAAAAAGGTAATTATACTTTTAAACATAAAAAGACAGGTAAAACTGTTGCAGTTGCCAAACCATTACAACCTGAAGTAAGAAAAGCAATTGAGGTATTTTTGAGAAAACCAATATACAATCCGATAGGTAAAAAATGGATTGAAACTGCCAGAAAATTAAAATCTGCAAATTTAATTTAATGTATAAACTAAAATCTCTCATAGAATCATTGCATTTCCCTTTATGGATTATAAAGGATTTTGCTTGGTTTATGGGGTTTGGTTGGGTTAGTCTTATATTTGCATTACCAACCATACTAATTTCATTAGTTTTGATAGGATATACATCTGGGGTAAAAAAGATTGAAAATATAATAATTGGATGTTGGTTAAGTGCAAATACATTTTGGATGTCATCCGAATTATTTCAAATTAATACCGAATGGGTGGCTATTCTATTTTTTGTTATAGGATTCATTCTTTCTATTAAACTTTTACCCACTATAATAAAAAACTTTAGAAGTAATTGATTCTCAATGAATTATAACTAATTGATTCTCAATCAATAAATTTTAAAAATATTTTGAAAAAGGCTTGGATTTCCCAAGCCTTTTTTGTAGTTTTACTATGTAATAAAAGATGAGAATTATGGAAAATCTAATTGGTAAAATGGTTCATGTTGCGGTTTCCAAAGATGGTAAAAAAGCAACCAAAATCCTTAAAGTTTGTAAGGTAAAAGCCCGTTCAGTTCTATTCATAGAAGTAGATAAAGAAAATCGTAAAAACATCTTCCGTAAGGTTTCTAGAAAGGATATTACGGCATTGGGAATGATTGGGGATTCTCCTTTCTTTTACATCAAAGATGGTGTATTACCGGAGAAATGGGAGAGTTCTTGGGATGATATTGGTAATTTCTCTCGAATGGCGGCTGGTTCATTTGCTTATACATCTCGTCCACATTATAGTAATCACTCTAAAGGATGGGCTCCGAAGTTACCATCTACAACAAATTCATCTGCGGGATTTCCAATGGTCTAACTCATTGATAATCAATAAAAAATTTTTAAAAGTTTTTGGTTAAACCCTTGGAAAAATCAAAATAATTTACTACCTTTATTAAGTAATCAAAAGAGATAAAAGTTATGAGTTTACCATTTAATTTGAATTCGGTTTTAGCAAGTGCTTCATTGATTGAAGGATTTGATGTTGTTAAGAATGCTTTCCCTGTGGAAGGTAGATTTACCAAAAGGGTTATTACTTATTCAGATGCCGTTTTTGAGGCTCTAAATGATGTTGCTGAAGATTATTCAGATTGGCCTGAAGACCAGGGGTTCGGAAGTTCAGATATGACTTATGTTCGTAAATCATTCATTGATACAATGATTGATATTGCTAATCTGCGTGGTTATTATGAAACCAAATTTCAACCCTATCTTAAAGTGGTTGAATATTCGGAGATTGAAAAGGAAGAGTATGATTTGCGTAGAGAACAAGGATTATAATTTAAACTATAAAATATAAAATTTAATACTATGGGATGTTTCAGTTTTATTTGTAAAGAGAGTGGTTTGCCAGTTGCTTCATCTTCATTTGATGGTGATGCGGTTCGTATGTATTTGCTAGAGAATGGTAGAGTAATTGAAGAAATGCGTGGCCATTATGATTCTTATGGTAGAGTGTTTCATTCTGATAAAGAGGATTCATTTGAGTGGAAAATGGAATGGGGTAAGGTGGTTGATTTGATGTTCCATAAAGATGAAAGTAATGGTGTTGCGGTTATTTTAGAACAATATTTCACCGGTAATATTCCAACAACTCGAAGTGAGAGTGACCCGGATCAAGGTTGGGGTAAGAAAAATGGTGGTCGTAAAAAGATTAAAGAACCGGTTCATATTATTTACAACTATTAAAATATAAAGTTATGATTTACGATGTTGAAGTTAGAGCTGACAAAATAGAAGAAGAAATGGAATTGTTAAACGAAATGAATAAAATTATGGATATTAGAGAGCAATGTAGAGAAAGAGCAATTGAATTTGCTAACGAATGGGGATTTCCTAATGTAAGTTCACATATTATTGATATTATGGTTTCTATTATGTGTACCAGAGATAAAACATCCTATGCGGGTGGTGGATTTGTAGAGGCAGTAGTTGCTAACAATCTTTATTTGGCAATGAGTAGAGCTGATTCTGATTGTAGAAACAATATTTTTTTATTGACAATGTGTAATATGAATTGTTATGTTTAACGAAAAGATTTTTTGGAAAGAAGA
>JACCDX010821610.1_pt1 | contig 30166 bp, 40 predicted proteins | sample 7449681 | NCBI WGS metagenome assembly JACCDX01 (sample SAMN15323450, study PRJNA562643) | freshwater metagenome | isolation source: river surface water | place: USA:Blue River Watershed | collected 2017-08-18
TAAAAATCAGGATAAGGCTTAAAACGATTTGCTTCAACATAATGGGTTACTGAATTCCATTTATGTCCATCTAATTCAAATTCATGTTGATAAGAGTTATCTAGTTTATGACGCCAATCTTTAATGCTTGCCAATCGAGCATATTTTTTAATGGATGTATTTTCCATTTTTTCACCGGTTCCTTTTCCTGGTGGTTTATCAGCTGCTTTAATATGAAATTGTAATATGACATCTGGATTATATAAATCTTGATGTGATGTTTCAACTCGTGATTTTCTTGTGGACATTTTAGATGTTTTTAATGCTTTAAATTCTGGTATTAAATTATATATATTTTTTCCTTCCATACATTTATTTACAATCATTTCTTTAATAGTTGGGGGTATTTCATCAAAAGTTAAATGTGTTTTCTTATCATAGGAAATTAATGTATAATGATTATTATTTTCATAAGAAAGAAGTATATAATGATCAGGATTAAATGATTTTGTATTTTCATGAGTAATGATAGTACCATATTTACATAATAAAACAGAATCTACATCATTTTCTAAGAATGTTTGTTTATCAAATATAATGAATTTTACATTTAATTTTTGTTCAAGTATTTCAATACCTGATTCATCAATCCACCAATCGGATGTGTTCATATATTCTTTTAATTGATCTAATGTTTTAATATTTTTCATGTATTTGATATAATCAAATATAGAACTCTGATAAGATAATTCTTTTTTTAATTGTGATTTATCTTTTGAATCACTTGTGTTTTTTATAGATTCTTTTGTTTCTGAAATAGATTTATCCATCATTTCATATAATGAACGTTTTTCTTTAAATTCAGCTTGAGTAATTTGAGATGAAATCATTTTTCTTAATTCTTTTACATCATAATCACCTATTTTAGAATCAACAATGGTATAAAAGAAACAATCTCCACCTCCAGCATTATCAATGATTTTATATTGATTGGATTGTAAAAATTTTTCAATCCAAACAGTTGCTTTACTTTCTTTATATCCAGATGGTGTTTCTTTGTCTTCTGATAATATTCTTTCCATTTTTTGAATTTTATCCATAGATTTAAGATTTTGAGAAGGAAATAAATTTGGAAATCCAATTTGAGCTAAATCTGGATCATTATCTAAATCTTTTGGATAACTTAAAGGAAATTCGTAAACACCAATACGTTGTACAGCTTTGTTATTATCTACTTTATAAACATTACACCAATAATAATTTGATTTTTTATTGATTTTACCTAAACAAATATGTTGATAATCATTTAAAATATAATAAGGTGCTTCATAATTATTATCATCAGAATCAATTTCATAATTAATTTCATAATTTCCAATTAAAATATCATTTTTCAACATATAATAAATAATAATATTTAAATATAAAGTTCTTTAATTTATTCAAAATGGATCTAAATTTAATTTTGGATAGAAATGATATTATAAAAGATATTAAAGAGTTTTTATTAAACTTTGAATCGAATAAAAAAAATGAATTGACAAAAAGATGTATTTATTTATATGGATATCCTGGAATTGGTAAAACAAGTATGATTCAACAAATATTAAATGAAATGCATTATGATATCATACAATTTGATGCTAGTGATATACGTAATAAATCGATGATTGAAATGTTAAATACTCATAATGTATCCGATAATAATATAGTAAGTATATTTCATCGTGAAAAAAAGAAATTGATTATTGTGATGGATGAAATTGATTGTATGAACAATGGAGACAAAGGTGGAATCAATAGTTTGATTAAATTAATACGACCTAAAAAAACAAAAAAACAAAAAGCAGATTATACTACTCATATTCCAATTATATGTATTGGTAATAATTTTGTAGATAAAAAAATAAAAGAATTAATGAAATGCTGTTTAACCATTGAATTATCTAAACCAACGAATAAACAAATGGCACTTATATGTAAACAATTATTACCTTCCATTACTAAATCAACGATTGATGTATTATGTGGATTAGTAACAGGGGATATAAAAAGATTAATCAATATTATTAATATCATCAATACAAATAAAATGTCAGATAAAAATATTTCTCTAATATTTGAAAAAAAAACAATCAATGAAGATACAAAAAAAATAACAAAAAAAATAATGAATCATTATGTATCTTTAAATGAACATTTAACTATCATGAATGAAATGGATCGAACTATTATTGCTATGTTATGGCATGAAAATATTATTGATTTATTAGAAAAAATACCAAAAGAAAAAGCAATCCATATTTATAGTGAATTATTAGAAAATATTTGTTATGCAGATTATATTGATAAAATTACATTTCAAAAACAAATATGGCAATTTAATGAAATGAGTTCAATCATTAAAACATTATATACCAATCATATTTTTCATACAAATGTTGATGTAAATCCTAAAATAGTAGATATACGATTTACAAAAACATTAACAAAATATTCAACAGAATATAACAATGATGTATTCATACAAAATTTATGTCAACAATTGAATTTAGATAAAAAAGATTTATATTCCTATGTAAATTATTTAAAAGATCATTATACTATTGATGAAATTATTTTATTATTACAAAAATATGAAATTAGTTTACTTGATGTAAATCGTTTATTTCGTTATATAGAGATTAGTAGTTAAACACAATGGTTGAACTTTTTTTTCTACAGGATCAGGTTTTTTTTCTGTTTTTTTCTCAATAATAGGTTCTGATATTTTTTCTGTTTTTTTTTCAATAATAGGTTCTGATTTTCTTTCAAAATTAACTAAATTTTTTTCAGACATTACTTTTCGTAAATATTTAATTTCATTATTTTTCATTTCTAATTCTTGATTTAATCTCTGTACATCACCTACTAAACCACGTATATATTCTACAATATCATTTCCATATAATGTTTTTGTTGTGTTATCTGCTTCATTATGTATGTTGATATGAAATTCCATTTTTTTTCGATCCTCATCTAATTTTTTCATATATTTCAATACATCTTGTTTATTTTCGATGGATCCTGCTTCATAATCTTTAATATTTAAATCTACATTTAAATAAAATTGCTTTAATTTTTCATCTTTAAGAAAATCTTCTACTTTTACCGTAGTTTCATTTACAAATTGTGTACCAATTTGATCTAATAATTTCTTTTTATCAAATGTATTATGTGAATGAGATAATACTAAAATAGCTTTCATTGGATCTAATTGTACAAATGGTATTGTATAATTCTTTAAAAATTCTTGTTCTTCTGCCATACATGCATTATCATCATATTTACTCATTTCTAATAATTTACGCTTAAATGCAAATGTACCAGCAGTAGCATGATTCTGGTGATAAGGACCAAATTGTATCATTTTATTAATATGTTTAAAATAGGTATATAATTTACTTGCTCCTGCTGCAATTGCATTTGGATCACCCATTAAACGTTCTACTGCATGAGATACACGTTCAGGTGGATAATAGTCATCATCATCCATATAGACTATAATATCACCTGTAGTATAAGTATGCATTAAATTTCTTTTTTTACCTAAGGGTAATTTTTCTTTAACACGATAATATTTAATTTGTGGAAGATTATAGGATTTAATAATGTCTTCAATTGAATCGGTTCCATCATCTACAATAATCCATTCCATTTTAGATAAAGGATAAGTTTGTTTTAAAAAACATTGGATAATGTATGGAATAAAAGGACGTCGATTATAAGTCGGTGTACATACTGATACAAATGGTAATTTATTTTTTTTAGTCATTATAGTATTAAATGTGAATACAAATATGACTAAACAAACTTATTGTTTTTTACTAAAATAACTTGTAAATAATAAATAAATAGAACATAATGTCATTCCAATGAATATTGGATATACTAGATATTTATATGCAAAAGTTAATACAATAAATGAAACAATCATAAATATTCCAGTTGAAAATTCACTAAAATAGGATATCATTTTATTATATTTATCATCTATTTCTGGTTTATCTATTGGATTATCTAGTGTAACATTATTTAGTTTTGACATCAATAATTCTACAATAGAATATACCATCATTATTAAATTCCATCCATACAATCTAATAAATTTGATAATAGGTAAAACCATTGTAGTTAGTGCAATGAATAATATAGTTGGTTGTAACATAGTTCCGCATCCTGCTCCAAATAAACTTAATACTGCTTGAAAAGCATTTCCACTAAATGCATGAAGAAATGCAAAAAATAATCCACCTAAAACAGGAAATGTTAATATCCATGCATACTTTTTATAAGCCATACATCCACCTCGTAAAAAATTAAAAATAGTAACGAATGGCATTACTAATTTAAAAATAAATATTACAAAAAATGATCCTAAAAATACAATACACGAATCAATCCATCCAGGCTTATTAATATCAATTGAATTGTGCATTAATTCAAATATAAATTTAAATATTTTATTGTTATATATATTCATTTTTATATATGTATTATTCCACCAATATAATAGCCATTTATCATATGCATCATCATATTTACCTTCTATTTTAATTTCTCCTGTTGTCATATTTGTTTTTTTTATAATATCAATATTAAAATCTGGTTCATATGGTTCTTTTACCATTGTAGATGTACCGTTTATATATTTCTTTACTTCAATATTTGTATCTTGATAGAATATTGATCGTTTACAGTTTATATCTTTAATTCTACAAAAAGGTGATTTAGTTTCATCGGTTGGAAAATATTCATTTATAAAATCATCAAACCCATGTCTACATGAATATAATATATGAAATCCAATAGATAATGCAACTAATAAAATCAATAAATATTTAATAATTTTTAATAAAAAAGTCTTATAATCACCTATCTGAAATGTTGTATTTTCTTCAGTTGTATCTTCTGATGTTGTATCAGTATCTTCTTGTTCTTGATCTGACATATAAATTAAATTAATATTTAAAATTCATTTAAATATTAATTAATGCTCTTAATATTCATGATTTATGTTCAATCATTGTTTGATATGCCATATCATGTATGCATTTATCATGATGTACATAATCTGCTAATTTACTGATAAAAGATAAATAGATTTCGGTTTCTTTTTCATTTTCAAACCATTTTGGATGTGCATTTTCCCATTTTTTAAACATTTCATTTTTCATTTTTTCAAAAGAAGATTGTATTAAAGTTTGATTTGCAGTTGCATCTTTTTCCCATTGATCATCTTTTTTGATACACATTTTTTTACGTTTTACATCTAAACAATGTATGGGACGTTTGTACATTCCTAATTCTTGTAATTGTGTACGTATGGCTGATTTTACTATATCAGTAATGGTTGTATCGACTGATTTAGGTAATTCAAGATTCATTATAAATTCATCCCAATTGATAGCATCTTTACATTCTTCATTTAAGAAAATATTTAAATTAAATGTTTTCTTTGAATTATCAATGTTGTTTGTATTGTTTGTAATGGATCGATTGTCAACATTTTGTATTACAGATGGTTTATTTTTTATCATTTCAATCATATCTTTATTTTGATGAATCATTTCTTTGTTTTGTTGTAATAATTGATATACCATATTGGTCATTACATCTGTTTCTGCTTCTTCTTTTTCTTTTTGTATTTGGGTACATTTATATTTTCGATGATAATTGTCCGAACATTTATAGGATTGATTGCATTTTTCACAATAATTACTAAATTTTACAGTTGATTCTGTATTACGTATATGTTTCTTTGTTTTGCAATGTCGATTATAATTATATATCTCATTTGTTGAATATTCACATACTTTACATGTATATGACATTGTATATTATATTGTATCATAATATTTTTAAATCTTAAATATTTATTTAAAATCCTCCTTTTTCTAACAGGTTTTTACCTTTTTTATTTTTTCGCATTGTATATGGTGTTAAATATTGGCCTCCTTTTTATAACACATTTTGGACAATTTTTAAGACAAAATTTTTTGTTATCATATATCATGTAAAAATTGGTCCTCCTTTTTGTCACAATTTCCTCCTTTTTTGTGTGACTGAAAAGGAGGCAATGATTTTTCATACATTGTTAAAGCATATATGATAATGTGATATTTTATAAATATATATTTTTGTGACTGAACTAGACAGTGTAAAAATGAAATATTAATTCTTTAATTTTGAAATGTAATATCGTAATAAATAATTTTATAAAAATTTTCTGCCTCCTTTTTTTGTCTAAAATTGTCCGATTTTGACTTTTTGGATTTTTTTTTATAAAAAAAATATTGTGACCATAAATTTTAAAGGTCCAAAATCCATTTTAGATCATTATGGTAAGGACCGATTTTTTTATAATTTTTTTTTTATTTTATTTTTAACTTTTGAAAATTGGACAATTTTTTGTCCAATTTTTTATTTTTTGAATTTTTTTTTATTTTTTTTTGAAAATTTTTTTTAAATTTTTTATTATTTTTTTTTTTGAAATTTTTTTTATTTTTTTATTTTTATTAAATCTATACAAAATTGAAATTAAATATATAAATATTTTAATATAAAGAAAATGAGTTGTATTGCTACAGCAATTGATCATTTTATGTCATATCATACAATTAATCCAATGTATCATGATTATATATCAGCATTTTTACAAGATAGTAATTATACGATATATACACGATTAAATCCATTATATTTGGACCGAAAATTAGCAGTTCAATTTATTGATACCATTCAAGATATTCAACCTCATTCTATCATAGGACTATATATACGACCTAAACATTATTTAAATGTGTATGGATATCATTATTTCTATGTAGATAAGGATTCGATTGTAAGTTCATGGTATACAACACGCAATATAACAGAAGAAGAATATAATGCGTTAGAATATAGACCAAGAAGTTTATCAGAAACAAGTATTGAGAATGGTAATATTGAACCCACAGTATTTTCATTGTATGTAATCGAATTATTATGGCAATTGATACATAATGATATAGATGATATTGGAAATGATTTATATCGATTATTTGGAGGTACAGATTTAGCAAATCTTACATTGAAAAAATCAGAATATGATGTACTATTGTATATGTACACAATGGATACGTAATATCAATAAAATTAATATATGTTAAATGTAATAATGCAACAATTGGATTTGAATTTAGATAATTATGATTTGAATGATTTATTAAAATTATTTAAATTAAAAATGAATTTTAATGAAGAAGATTTAAAAGAAGCAAAAAAAATAGTGCATTTAGTTCATCCAGATAAAAGTGGATTAGATTCAAAATATTTTATTTTTTATAAAAAAGCATTTGATTTAGTTTGTCATATTTATAAAGTAAATCATAAAAATATAAATGATAAAGTATCTAATGTATCGTATGACACATTAAAACATGAATATTCTCAAACAGATCGACATAAAGCAGTACAAAAGATACAAAAATCAGGAAATTTCAATAAACATTTTAATGAATTATTTGATGAACATTATATCAAAGATGAACATGGTTATGGTGATTGGTTAAAGAAAGAGGAAGAATCATTATCTTATACTGAATTAAAACAAAAATCAAGAGAATTAGCATTAAAAACATCAATCGGAGAACTAGTATCAAAAGGATCCTATAGTCAATTTGATACACCAAATACATATACAAATGACCAATTTATGGATTTACGTGAAGCATATACTACTGGATCAGTAATTGGAGTAGATGAACATTTAGATTTTAATCGAGTCAAAAAATACAATTCAGTAGAAGAATTAAAAAATGAAAGAGCAGCAGTCATTAAACCATTATCTGATACTGAAAGTCGTAAAATATTACATCATCAACAAAATGAAGAAAATGAACAAAGTATTCAACGTATATACAATCTAACTAAGGAACATGAACAACATCAGAAAAAACAAGGATCCTTTTGGAGTAAATTTTTAAGTATTACATCATGAAAAAAATATTAAAAAAATTATTAGAAAAAAATAAAATATTTTTTATAAAAAAAATAAAAAATATTTATTTATAATGGTTGTGAAAATACAAAGTTTAGCAAGAGGATTTTTATGTAGATTAAAACAATTACCTATGATATTATATATTATTCAAAAGTATTTAAAGAAAAAGAATTTACAACTAAGTCAGAAAAATAAAGATGGAAGAGTCAATAGTAGTTTAGATGAAGATCATATAATGGATATATTAAAGAAAAAGTATCGTAAACGAATGAAAATACCTAACATAAGAATGTGGTATGATTTATTGTTGTATGATCGATTGTATGGATGGATACCAGTGAATATTAAGTCGACTACAATGAAAACAAATGATAATACCGGTAATTTAGCAATGTGTGTATATGCTTATACAGATGAATATTTAAATTTGGATAAAAATTATCATAATGGTATGATGAGTAAATTATTATTTCAAAAATTAAAATTTAAAAAATATAATTTATCTTATAAAAAAGATTATTATTTTATTGTCATCAATAAAACAGATACACAAGATATTGTAGTCAATAGTGTAAAAGGATTGACTAAATTATGTCCGAATATTAATAATTTACCATATCAAGTATGTTGGGATAAAAATAGAACCTATCAATATCGACCATTACATAGGGTAGTTCAATCTTTTATTGATTGTTTAAAAGTGAATAATCCAGGATGGAAAAATATATTTATGAATAGTATTCAACTTTTATAAAATCGATCGTAATTCTTTGATAGGAATATCATTACATAAAATATTACTTTCCCAAAAGAAGTTACAATATGACCATTCCACATCACATTTATCGTACCAAATTTTATTTTTTATTTTTTCATAAATATTCTTAGGTAATAAATCTAAATGTTCGCGAGGTAATACATATGCTAATAATTGTGTTGATGTAAATGGTATAATTTGAGCTGGTTTTACTAATAATACATTAGAATCAGGAATGAAATGAATTAAATCTTTAAACAATGGAGGATAATTAAAATGATAATACGTATCCCAATTAGGAACATCCATCGAATAATATTGAATGTTCCATTCAAACATTTCTAAATAATTTTTACAAATTTTTTTTAGATTTGTAGTAGTAGCATTTACTTTAAATAATTTTTTATAATATCGATATTCCCATCCTTCTTCAAATGGGTTAATATATTTTTCAACTTCACGATAAATACGAGGCAATGCATTTAGTTTAGCACTAACATCAATTGAAGTAAAATGAAATTTATTTCTTTCTTTGTATAATTCTTTGAACATAGAAAGTTCAACCTTTGAAATAGATGTAATTAATTTTTTAAATAAAGCCCAATTGATTTGATGCCCATCAAAAATATTCTCTTTAGGTAAAATAACCTGTTTATACAAAGTAGTTAATACATCCATACCTTTTTGATGTATATTAATGTAAGGTAATTTTGGAAAAAAATCATTTCCAATAAAAAAGGATAATAAAATATAATCATTCAATTTAGAATCCATAACATGATCTAATTCTTTTTTTAATTTATTTAAATCCAATAACATTAATTCCTGATGATTATCTACATGAAACTCAACTGATTCACGCATTAAATAAATAGTAGTATATTTTAAATGGTTTAATCCTAATATAATTAAATCTGCATCAAGACCATAAATAAAGGTAGTATGATCTGGATTAGAATGTTTACGAATGTATTCAAATAATTTATGTTCACCTTCTCCAGGTTCAACTGATGTAGAAATGATAAATTCTTTATAAAAAGGAATAAATTTATGAAAATATTGTTTGATTTCTTTGTCTAATTTATTCATAAATTCGGTACCAGGAGTAATATTAATGGTAGGCCATGATGGTTTATCTTCAAGAATACCTAATTTTTTAGATAATTTAGTAGTTAAATGCCCTTTGTATCTACGTTCACGTTGTTGTACCATTTTTGCTAATGGTGGAACACCATCAAATGCAATAAATACCCCATGAGTAGGTTGAACCGTATTGATATAATGATTCAATTTTTCGCAAACACGAAGGATAAGTGTATTTTCAAAGTCCATGATATTTAAAAAATCTTGATAATTCAATTGTTTTGCAGCATCATATATAATCGAATTACTATCAAGATATAAATTAGATGGATGATGAAATAATTTTGTAATAATTAATTTATGATTTTTAATAATATATGAAAAATAACTTGGAATACCCATCTTTATATACTATTTGAATATATTTATAAATCATTTTATATATTGATTTTTTTAATATATATTATATAATATGAATGTACCTCCGGTAACTCAACCAACACCAGATACAACAACTTCAAAAATATCCACTATGATTTCATCTATTCAACCAATGAATTTTACATTTCCAAATATTATCCAGATGTTTAGTTATTTTATGCCAATGTTCATTGTATTTTTTATGATTTTATCATCAGTTGTAAATCAAGAAATACAAAAATCAATGATGTGGTTAGGTGGTGCTAGTATATTAACATTATTTGTGCTATTATTACAAAATCTAGCATTTAACAAACAAGAATATACAAATACATGTAAAGCATTTGATTTAGGTTATAATAATTTTAATTTTCCATCTCCATCTGCTGCATTTATTATGTATACAATATTTTATTTAGCAGCACCAATGCAAGCACATAAAGATTGGAATGTATGGTTATTAGTCACGATGATTATATTATTTGGGTTTGATGTAATCACTAAAATAAAGTTTAGCTGTGTTACATTCAAGGGTGTTACTGTTGGAAGTTTGATAGGTGCCGTATTTGGTATATTATGGTATATGGCAATTAAATCAGCAGGAGGAACTAAGTTATTGTATTATAATTTTATAAATAGTAACAATATGTATTGTTCTAAACCAAAAGAACAGACATTTAAATGTTCAGTCTATAAAAATGGGCAATTGATATCACAGAATTAAAAAACAATCTTTATTTTTAAATAACCATTGTTTTAATTCAATCACTTTTCTTTGACGAAACATAATATCCGATATATAGCGAGTATCATGTAATGGTTTTGTAAATTCTGAAGCAAAAGTATTAAAAATAACTGAAAATTTTAAGTTATCATAAATGGATAAATAGTCATAGGTGTATATTTTTTTGTTCAATCGATGATTAACATGATTATGAAAATCAAATAACATTTTTTTAAAACTATCTAAGGTAGGCAACATAAAGATTTTAATTCTTTCCATATAATTGGATGCATGTTGTCTACATGTTGGACAAGGTAATATATTGCAAATTGCAGTAATATGTTGTAACAATTCAACTTTTATTTGGTCATATTTATCAGGTTTTACTTTTGCAACTAATGTATGTAAAAAAATCCAAGTCGGTATTCCCCAATGAAGCATATAATATATTAAAAAAATATAAAAATAGAATGAACAATAAATAAAATGGATAAAGTAAATATAGTAGGAATAATTAAAGAATGGGTAAAAGTAGATGATGAGATTATGAAATTACAAGTTGAATTAAAGAAAAAAAAAGAATATAAAAAGAAGATATCTGAAAATTTATTGAATGTAATGAAAACCAATAATTTAGATGAATTTGACATAACAGATTATAAAATTGTTCGAAATGTAAAAAAGATTAAAATGCCAATCAATAAAAAACATATATTAAAGTGTCTAGAATCATATTGTAAAACAGAAGAAGATAAAACTGAATTATCCAATTTAATATTAAATACAAGAGAAGAAAAAATAAAAGAGATGATTGTTAAAAAATAATAATATACTAAAATAATGTTATCTAAAGAAAATATGGAATATTTATATTCTATCACCAATACATTTTTATTTCAGTTTGTTGTGATATTTACCTTATTTGTTGGTATCATGTATATTTTAGTATGGACAGGTGCTAGTATGGTTGTGTTTGAACCTTATTTATATTTTTTGATTGCATTTGCAATATTCTATTACACATTAGAAAAAAAACATGTATCGGTATTAATTGACACAAATGAAAAAACAGAATAAAAAAATATTTATTCTTATTTGAATTTATTCAATAACACATTTTATCTTATGTTACTTCATTTTACAAGTGATATCTATCTAAGAGTATTACATTAATTAACTCATAAATATACAATTTTCATTGAACTTTATTTATATTTTAACATGTATATATACAATCACTCGTTATACATATACATTTTAAATAAACTACATCTATCACTTATAACAATCCATACATTGGATGAAATGATTTTATATTTTTGCGTGTGATAATATTTCATAAATGATCATTTAATGTTTATAATATCATTCTATATCTCTTATCAACCAAATAAAGCACAAATAATAACCAACATTCTACCCAAAGGAAGATATTTGACTAAATATTCACACAATTATCAATTAACAATACTGTATAGATTGACATATTATATCCATTTAAAATTTCATTATATCCATATAATCATTTACATTATATATAAATTATTGAATATGTTCAAATATTTATCTAGGTTAACCTAGTACATGATAATAAATATACTCATCTCATACTTAATGACTCCATATTCTATTATAGTAGTTTTAGGATATACTAAGATTTGTATTATTTATTGTTCATATAACCATACTTAATCTATAAATCAAGCATGTTAAATATTTTAAATTTATATGTTTCAAGCATATAAATGGTTTATATATAATGATACCTTATATGTTGCAAATACATAAGTTATCATTATATATATATGGTATAACTTAGTATTGCAAGTACATAAGCTACAGTAGAATCAAAGGATGATTCTAACTTAGATAGATTATATATGAATAAATTCAATTTTTTTTATTGTATACATTGTCTTTAAATAGAAACCAATTATATTTTATAAAATTGAATAAAAATATAAATTTATAGAAGAATATAGAAGATGGAAAAACGAATCATCCACAAAGTGAATGATTATATTTTAAACATTAAAAAGTCATTATTAGAAGAAGATAGTAAAGATGATATCATTAAACGTATTCAAAGCATCGAACCCATTCATTTTGAAAAAAGTGATTTTACAAAAAGGAATCGTGCTAAAAATACAATTCCATTGAATGATCGTTGTTTAGCTCGACGAGCTAATGCGGAACAATGTACTCGTCGTAAAAGTAAAGGATGTGAATATTGTGGTACTCATGCAAAAGGTGTTCCTCATGGAACCATTAATATGGATACTGAAATTAAATATAAAAAACAAGAAGTATGGGCAGAAGATATCAATGGTATTATTTACTATATTGATCAACATCATAATGTTTATAAAACAGAGGATATTTTAAACAACATAGTGAATCCACGTGTTATTTACAAATGGAAAATGAACAATGATTCTTATTTATTGATTCCCGTTTAAATATTTAACAGGATATTCATCTGAATTTCTGCAATTAAGTGTTCCTGTTATAAATTTATTAATTGTAAACAAATCTTTGTATTCATCTTTTTTTGCATTATAATAATAAATAAATCCAAAAAATGTTAATACAAGAATAGATATAGTTATAATAATTTGCCATAATTTATAATTATCAATTTCTTTTTTATCAGTATCACTAGATAATCTTGATTTTTTAAGATCCATTATATAGGCGGATATCAATAATAGTAATATAATTACTAATATAATAAATGGTATACGAGTTGTCATAAAAAACCAACAATATACTCCAATTGTAACTCCAATATTATAAAACACTGAGTTATCTACACTTTCTGGTCGTAATGCAATCACTAAAAAGAATAATAATAATAATCCAGTAATATGTTTGGCAATCATGCTTGTTCTTAATAAAGTTTGTAGTCTACATCCAAATATTTCAGGTAAGAAATTACATGCAACTGTCATATAAAATGCAAATAATGATGGAGCAAGATATGCAAAGTTAAGAGCATCAATCATTATATATATTTATAATATTTTAATTTTATTTAATAAATCTTTATATGAATTTGTTGCTTCATAATAAATAACATGAATATGTGGATATCGTTCAAGTAATGTATCAATATCTTTTTTATATTGATTATCTTTATCAATAATAATAAATTTACATAATGATAATGGAATATTTTTTCGAATAATAATTTCATGCGATGTTATATAACTAGAACTGCGAGATGTTGTGTTTTTATTAATATGATTTTTGACTTTTAACAAAGATGGTTTTTTTGTTAAATGTCCATCCCCTTCTAAAAGTACAGGATTGCATTTTTTACCATAATACATTTCAGGGCATATTTTAAATGGAAATGTTTTTAACATGGATGTATCAAATCCATAGATAATATTATCATGACGGAAAAATGAATTATAACTCCAAAATTTACCAGTATGAATGGATGTATCAAATAATAAATGCATATATACCCCTTTGATACCTCCGTCATCTGGTTTTTCTGTATGTAAAAGATTATCGTTTAATATCCATTTTAAACTAAATAAATTACTATCATGAATAAAATATTCCCACATAATAAAATTATAGATTAAAAAAAATATAAGAATATTAATTTGCAAAAATAATAACATCTTTATGATCCAATAAAAATTGTTCCCATAATTTACGTAAATTTGAATTTTTCATAGCACCATATTCTTTATAGTAATGATTGTATTGTGCATTCATCCATACATATAAACCTCGAATATCACGATTGGTATCGTCACTTGAAGGAATTTTTTTATAAGTACGCATGTAATGAATGACATTATTCAATGCAATTTTCCAATAGATTTCAGGTGAATAATGTTGAGAAACAAACAATTCCCATTTTTCTTTAATGATTTTATTTCGAATACTATTTTTTCGATAATTAGAATGTTGAAGAGTAAGCCACTTGCCTAAAATTCGATTCTGTTTGTTGGAATCATAAGGGGATGGAAATTCTTGATAATAATCAAAAAATGTTTTTACTTTTTGAAAAGTAGTCATCCATCGATGAAATTTAATTTGAAAATAATTATGATGTTGATCAATAAAGGTTTCCCAATGTTGTTTATATTCTGTTTTCATTCGATTATTTTCATAATTTTTTTGTTGTGTTTTGATCCAATTGTACAATTCTGTATCTTTTAATGGTAATTTTTTTTGTTCATCAATAAATTGTTTTACATTTTTTAATTTATTCATCCAAATTTCATTCAATGATAAATATTGTTTATATTCTTCATTAAATTCTTCCCATGCTTTACGAATATGATCATATTTCATGTTGTATTTTCTTAATTTATAATATTGAGATTGCATATATAACCAGTTTCCCATATGATTTACTTTTTGTCTTGGTTTTTCTTTATGAATATCCATATAACGTTTTAAATTATGTAATTTAATTAACCATTCTTCTTGGTTGGTAATCATGTATTTATCATAATCTTTGATAAATTCTTCCCATTTGACGCGATATTCTTCTTTAAGTTGTTTATGAATATAATATTTCTTTTGTCGTTTTAACCATGTAGCTAGTGTTCTAACTTCAAAATCATCATCTTCAGGAATAGGAACTTCTAAATTTTCATCAATATATTTCTTTAATTTATCAAGTTTATTAAACCATTCATTGTTAGTAAGTAAATATTGTTGGTTAAATTCATCCCATAATTTTTTAGTGTATTCATCTTTCATACAAACTCTTTGTTTTTGGTTATGTAACCATTTACTTAATTTTCTATGTTCTTCATTTCCTAATGTTGGTGGTTTACCAAATTGTTGAATGTATTGTTTTACTTTATCTAATTTATCTTTCCAAATTTTATTGGTTTTGATTTTATCATAATATTCTTGAATGAAATCATCCCATTTTTTTTTATGTTCATCTGATAATTGTTCATATTTCAGTTTTTGATCATAATACCAATTTGCTAATTCAACAATGCGTCTACATTTATTTCGTGTAGATGGTAGTTTATTGTATTTATCAATGTATTGTTGAACTAAAGCTATTTGTTTATCCCAATCAGATTTCTTAGGTACATTACCTTCGGTGGATTCATTTGGGCGTTTCATGATTTTTTCTTTTTAAGTCCTTTTATTTATTAATTTAAATCAATTTTTAAATTAATTTAAAAAGAAATTTTAACTGATTATAATGCCATTTCAAACCATTTCATATTTACATGCATCAGCATCTCCATGGATTTCATCGTGGGATTTCAATGATAATAGATATATGTTGTCGGGTAATAATCTATCCAATAATAATGAAACAACAGAAGAAAAAGATCAAATGTTATTGATGAAATTATATAATAAAGAATTAGAAAAACGAAAACAAGATATAACTATAAAAAAAGAAGAACAAAAAATAGAAGATGAACCTATAGATGATTCTGATATGGATAATGTTAAATTTTTACAAAAAATAATTAAAATCAAAGAAAATATCATTGAATTGACAAAAAAATTAAAAATATTACAGAATCAGGCAAAAGAAATAAATTGTACATTGGATAAGGATAATAGTGTAGATCCATTTGTTAAAGAAAATCTTTACATTGAAGATAAAATTAAATCATTATTATCTAAAATTACATTATATCGTAATATAATAAAAGATAACAAAGAAACTATACCACATGAATCTCTATGTTCAATTTGTCAAACAGATTCAATTACACATTGTATAAATCCATGTGGTCATACTTATTGTAATGAATGTGTAAGTAGATTAAAAGTAGGAAGTAACTGTTATATATGTAGAAAAATAGTGACGAGTAAGATAAAATTATATATATTATAAAAAAATTCAAAAATATTTATAATATATATGACAAACTTATCTGTGTTTGATAAAAAATATGTAGATGAAGGTGGATTTTATAATTCAATAATCAAAAAAATGTTATCTAAAGATGAAAATAAGTTATATAATTATTTTATTAACAATCAAGGATATTTATCACAAAAAGAAATAAATTTATTAACTAAAATATTAAATATTAATTGTGTGAATGATTGTAAATCTAAAATAGCAAATACAACAAGTCATGATATATTAAAAACTATTATCAAACATAAAGTAGACGATACAATTATTTTTTTAAAATTAGTATTTGTTATTGTTCTTATAGTTGCATCAATAATTAATCATGATACTAAATTTATGTTTAAACATAAAACAATGTTTTTAGTAGAAGGTATTATTTTTATAGCATTAGGTACATTATCTTTTTTTATATTGGCTTTATTTAGAGACAAATCCTTTTCTTTTTCAGTTTATTTGTTTGTTATGTTTTTTTATTTAATGTTACATATCTTATTTCAAACAAGTGGTATGTATAGTGGATTTTTTGATAGACCAGCTAAAGAAGAAAAGGCAGGACCAGATGTAGGTATGATTAAAAATGAACTTGAAATAGGAGTATACTCAATTGGTGTATTAGTATTATTATATACAATTTATATTTTAATCATAATGAGTTATGTATATGATGTTCCTGATTATGTAAAAGGATCAAGTTATGGGTATTTTAAATTTGCAATAGAATCATTATTATTTGGAATATTTAATTCAATTATATTTTATCCAGTTGCAATTGATCGTCAGTATACAAAGGATCCACTAAAAAATATTATAGAAGGAATAAAAAAAAATACATTTGGATTAGAAGGTGTACTAGTATCAATTATACAAATGGCATTATTGCATGTAGTATTGCAATATACAGGATTTTATAGATCAGTTGGATTATAAATTAATTATATTTATAAAATTTATTTAAAGATTCGAATGCTTGTATATAATAAATATGAGTCAAAATGTTCTAACAATTAAAACTGTTCAAATTTCACCATTTAGAACTTTAATGACTGCATTAAAGGATATATTATTAGAAACAAATATTACATTTCAACCTGATGGAATGAGAATTATAAATATGGATCGTTCTCATACCATTTTGGCACATTTGTTTTTACGTGCTGAAAATTTTGAAATGTATGAATGTAAATATGATAAAATTATTATAGGAGTGAATATGTTGCATTTATTTAAATTAATTAATACGATTGACAATGATGATACATTAACAATATATATTGAAAATATTGATTATAATGAAGGAGTAGTAAATAATTTAGGGTTAAAATTTGAGAATGGAGATATTAAACAATGTAAGACACAAAAATTACGATTAATTGAACCTGATTTAGAAGAGATTGAAGTTCCAGTTGTGTCCTTTTCGTCCATTATTAATTTACCATCTACTGATTTTCAAAAAATCATTCGTGATTTATCAAGTATATCGGAAAAAATAGAAATCAAGTCAGTATCAAATGAATTGATTTTTAAGTGTAAAGGACCGTTTGCAACGGCAGAAATTCGGCGTGCAGAGTCAGATGGAAGTATGGAATTTATACAGCAAGACAATCAGAGAATCATTCAAGGAAATTTTAGTTTAAAAAATTTAGGTTATTTTATTAAATGTACGAATTTATGCAATCAGATCGAAATGTATTTGGAAAATGATTTGCCTTTAGTAGTCAAATATTCAGTTGCATCACTAGGGGATATTAAGTTATGTTTAGCACCATTACCAGATTCATAAAAAACAAAAAAAACATGATTTATTATGATTTAATACAATTGGTTCATTTGGATGTTTGTATTTATAACTAAAATCGTCGATATATTCATGATAATAAAGTTTTAAATATTCTGTAAGAATAAGGCTATATCCTTTTTTTTTGATAAATGCTAATATATCATCTTTATTACTAATATTATATATCATACCATTATCACTAATACTACCAGCATTTGTATGTTTAGAATAATAATCATATACTATATTTGTATCCATTTCAGTTAATGATCGTGTATCAAGATACATATTAATATCTTCAATATCAAATAAACAATTAAATATATGAGGTGTTATAATTAACTTATTTTCTTTTATATATTGTATTGCAATACATAATACATTCTCATGAATTTCAACTAAATCTGTTTTAACACGATTCATTTATATAATTATAAAAAAATAGGTTTATATTCATTCAATATATTTTTCAGAATCATATAGTCTACAAAATTCAATACAACATAAATCAAATGCATAATGATTTAATAATAAATGTTCTTTTGGGTTATTATACTTATAAATGAAATCAGATAAATACTTAGTATAATAGATACTAAAATATTCACTAAGTATGGTAGATAATCCACCATCATTAATTAGAAACATCATGGATATTTCATTATTTACATTATATATTTTATTATTATATTCAATACTATCATTACATGTATAATCATCATAAAAATGAAGTATAACATAGGTATCATTTTCGTTTAATTCAATATTATCTAAAAATTCAATGATTTCATCAATATCAAAAATAGTTTCCATTAAATCCTTATCAATTTTTAAATCATTTTGTTTTATATATTGAAAAGCAATATATAAAACTTCGTTGTGAATTTGAGGCAAATGCATGATAGTTCAATTTATATAAATTATAAAAAAATTAGATCAATTTTATAATTAAGTTCCGTGTTTCTTGAAAAAACATTCTTTATGATTTAAATTTTGAATGGTAATGATTTTATTAGGATTTTGATGAACACAATTGGTCATCCATAATTTAATAATACAAAATGATTTTTTAGGTGAAATGGTCATGCCAGCAATAGCTTTATTAAATTCTGGATCATTCGTTATTATATTTCCACACATTGCATAAGCTAAGGTTGTCCATACTTCTTTTACATATTTATTTGATACTTTATAAGAAAAACAACCACCATTGATATTATTTTTATCTTCCCATAATGGTAATATATTATTTTTCATAAAAAAGAACATATAAGTAGTTAACATTTTTTCTGGTAACACATGTAAAAGTGAAATTAATTCTTCTACATATTTTACAGTCATTATAGACTTATAACTTTGAATCGTCCATACAGTATCAGTTGGTGAATGTGCCCAATAAATCCATTCAGATTGTAACGAATTCATTGATATATATTAATATAATATTTTTTGTTTTAAATTGTTTTCACATAATCATTTTCTAAAATAGTAATGGATTCATTTTCAAGTTGTATCATATTTACATTATAATCAATTAAAATAATGGTAGGATTTTTATAAGTAGATTTAAAATAATATTGTAATAACCACATGTTAAATTCTTTAAAAAATAATTGATTGGAGGTTAATAAAAATTTATCAATTGGAAACACAAATGTAGTATCATTATCCTTAACTTCAGCTCCAATAAATTTACAATTAGATATTTCAATGGGTTTATATAGATATTTATTCATAAAATTTTGATACATATCTATTTTTTCAGTAATGATTTCATAATAAGTTGAATATTGTTCATTTAAATATATGTTATGTGTAATAATAATAAAAGATGTAAATATTTTACTATTTAAAAATGTATAACTATTTTCATTTAATTCTAATAAATAACATTTTTGTTTATCTTGTGTAACAATAACAATTTCATATGTTTTATAATCATTGTATAATTTATAAATAAAATAATAATAATATTGAACAATGTAAGTTCTATACAAATAATATAAATAAACAATCCATGACATATCCATTTTTATTATAATCATATTATTTTGTTTTTATATCTTTTTTATAATCCAATTCCAAATGTTGTTGGAGTTACTACAATAGTTGGTGTTGATGATGTTTGATTTGAAGATGAATCTGTTGTTTGACTTGTTGATGTTTGATTTGAAGATGAATCAGTTGATTGAGTTGAAATTCCAGTAGATGGATTCACTTGAACAACATAAATCAATATTGCCATTACTAATATCATATAAATAAATGGTATGCATATAATTAACCATGCAATAATGTTTAGATCATAACTACATAATACATTCAATAAACCAAATACTAATATACTAATCCATATTTTAATCATCATATTGTTGTATAAATTATTTTTGATATCAACTAATATATATATTATTGTATAAACTAAATAAATTAAAGCAGGAATACATACCATATATTTACAATATAAAAAAATATATGATTATATTAGAGATGTATACATTGCTAAACTAATCAATGATAGATTGATAATGATAAATCCATAAAATATTTCAATATCTAATTTATGAATTATTTTTAAATCATCTGGACTTAACATTTTCTTCATTTTTTTTGATATTTCTTTTTTTTTATAAAATAAAATATCAATTTAATTAAAAAAAACTGAACCAGATTAGTGGTGCGATGAAACACCATCGACCACTTCTTCAATTGATTTTGAAGAAGCATTCACGGATGCTCATGGCCATCATGTAGCAAATCATCACCACAATGAACACAACAAATGTGAATAAATTTGATTCAGCGGTCTTCTCGTCCGTGCGGAAGAACGACGAGTAGCCATTACCCGACGCATACCGTCTGCGGGCATAAAAACTTGCAACTCTACGACTCGTTGCACGACCCATAGTGTATTTATCTTTTTTATGATTATAAAAATTTATTTCAATTTAATGAAACGTATACATATAAAAATTATATAAAAAAAATCTGAATCCTATCAACAGCATGGCAAGACAAAGAAGAACACGAAACCAATCGCCCACATGATGCCGGAAAAGACATCCATGTCGGTGATCTGATCGTCCGCCCGGTGACCCTCGAAGAGGTCTTCGTAGCGGTTCAGGTAGTAGTTCCAGAACTTCAATTTTCTTCGCTTCAGTTCCAGCGCCTTTCGCTCGGCGGTGAGAACTTGAATGGACTCGGCGTCGTAACCAGCATCCAACCGGTTTGACACGCGAATGTTTGACTTGATCAAGTCTTCCAGGCGCTGAACCTGCTCCTTGTTTCTCCATCGCATGAACTTGGCGAAAAGTTCGCACAGTCCAAAGATGAGAAACAAGGCCAGCACGAACAGCATAAATGCCACAAATGCATCTGGATTTCTCTTGGCGGTTTTGAACGAATGGTCCGTTGATCGCTGCATGGAGCTAACAACCTTACCGAATGCTCGACGTCTGCTTCGACGACTCATGTTTTCAAACGTTTTTAATATATCATATTTTAATAAAATTATCTTCAATTTAATGAAACGTATACATAAAAAAATAAGATTTAACACAATGGTCGATGTGATTCAATTTCACGATCAATTTCTTGAATTCGTTGAATCAACCGATTGTACATCTTCTTATCAATTGGAAATTGAAACATTTCAATCAATTGTTGATTGATTTTTAATCGTTCTTCTTTATAAGATTCAACTAATTCTGAGAACGTTCGTTCTCGTTCAATTTGTCGAATCATATCGTCAGGATGAGAAATAGACATGCTCAATGTTCCATTTTGGTAATAACATGATAAATAAAAAGCAGTTCAATTTTTATAAATAGACTCATATTAACTGTAATGATAAGCAATGTAAATAAAAATACATAAAATAATAAAATAAAGAATATATTTATATTGAAAAGTTGGTTTTTTTAATAACGAATACATGATTGATTCAAATTTAGGAGAAGGCAAATGTAAATGATCATTGATTTTAGAAGTAATAAAATGGGTCCATTTCATCATAGTTAATTTATTATCTAAGTAAGGGGTTAATGGATATTTATCAATGAATTGATTGAATAATTTAGATAATTCAGGATTAGGAATAAAATGATAAAAATTATGAATAAGACGATAATATAATTTTTTATCAATGGTAGTAGGATGATCTGGGTAATTTAATGCTACCATATTTAAAAAATACCAATAATGAGGATACCAAATATTAAAATCTATATTTTGCATAATAAAAGAATATAAAAGAAAAAAAACAATATAACTAGATGACTACTTTTCAATATTGTAATAATTGTGGTAAATATTGGCATACTTACAAGTACTGTAAGATACCAATCACAAGTTATGGAATCATCAATGTCAACATACAACAACAAAAATATTTAATGATATGTAGAAAATATAGTTTAGGATTTGTAGAATTTATGAGAGGAAGATATACTGTCAATAATATACATTATTTAAAAAATATAATTGATGAAATGACTATTCATGAAAAAAGTATGTTATCTAATTTAGATTTTGATAGTATATGGAAAATATTATGGGGATCCAACAGTAATGATATTCGATACAAACAAGAAGAAAAAATAACCAAAGAAAAAATGAATCAATTGTTAGAAGGAGTTGTATATAATGATCATGTATATACATTAAAAGAATTAATCAAAGAAAGTAAAACATCATGGTCTGAACCTGAATGGGGATTTCCAAAAGGTAGACGAAATTATAAAGAATCAGATATTAATTGTGCATTACGAGAATATCAAGAAGAAACTGGATTAGATAAATCCAACATTAAAATTTTATCCAACATATCACCTTACAATGAAATTTTTACTGGATCTAATTATAAATCATATAAACATACTTATTTTATCGGAATTCATCAAGATCATGATATGAATTGTGATAATTTTCAAAAAATAGAAGTAAGTGATATGCGATGGGTTACATTAGAGGAAGCCATACATATGATACGCCCGTATAATCTTGAAAAGATAGATCTGATCAAAAAAATAGATCAATCTTTAAAAGAGTATAAATTATTATAATTTTTTTTATTTTTTAAAAAAATTATAATTACTTAGGTTGTTCTTTCTTAGAAGCATTTCGCTTTGCAACCATTGCTAAACGCATTTCGTTACGAGTCTCACACATTAACTTCTGCTTGTTAATTCCTGTAACATTACTTGCCTGAACCTTGTGCTTTGTGTTGGTAGAATCAACAAGTTCAAACTCTACATACTCTCCTTGTACTAAATATCGATATTGCTTGGATGCAACATTGATTGCATTGTGGTGTACAAAAATATCATCTCCATTGCTGGATGTAATAAATCCATAACCGGTTTTGTTATTGAACCATTTGACACAACCTGTAATACGCGACATTTTTATATATATAATTATTGTTTCTTTAATTTATTTTTATTTAATATATAAATAATAAATTATAATAAATTAAAATGGATGAAATAGAAGTGGCGTTGAATAATGATAAAAATGAAGGAATATTAAAACATACAAAGAAATCTATACAAGAAAAGAAAAAGGATATTGTTCATGAATTATTTCCAGTAAAAGAAAGAAAAGAAATATTACAAAAACTAAAAGATTATAGACATGTAGATGAGTTAAATGATATACGTGTTGGATGTTATGCTAGATGGATTAATATTGAGAATAAAACATTAGCAAATGGTGGTATTATTATCAAGGTAGATATAGGAGATAATGGTATATATGTTGTATTAAAAAATAATTTTAAAATATTTACAATCTTATTTGACAATGTATTTTTATTTCAAAAAATAACAAATCAAGAACATATTATTTTATCTATCATTGATAAAATTAATAAATAATTTTATTTAATATATCATTATGTATAAAACTATTATATATATCATCATATAAATAACTAAAATTAATAATCTGACTTACAACTAATAATGTTCCAGCTGTGTATATAATTTGTTGATCTTTTTTCTTTATATCTAAGGGCATAAACATATTAAATTTATATACTAATAATAAACCAACATATAACTGGAATAATGGAGTAAACATTGGTAATTTATTTGATAAATAATGATTGCCAATAAGCATTGATATAAACAATAATATACTAATTAAATTCATAACATTAAAAATGTCATAATGTAAACTCATATAATATAATACTATAATTATTTATGAATGAAAATTGTAAAGTCCTCTTACAAAAAATAGTAGATTTAATTCCATTAGATGATTGTGATATAGAATACATTAAACAATTGAATGATAAAGATAAATTATTAATTATTATAACATATATGGAAACATTAAACCAAATAATAAAATTTATGGAAGAGTTTCTATAATTTTATCATACTATAATTTATATGGATAGGGTTGAAGAATTAAATCAACGATTATATGATCGAAATCAAACAAGCACAAATCCACAAATGTTATTTAGTCCGCGTCCAATTTCTATCAAATATAATGAATTTCCATCGGTTGATCATTATCGCCCTTCTACTGTACCAATGAAGCCATATGCTGATTATAATATACGAGATGATTATTTACCTAGTTCATATATTTCTCCTTGGAATGGATATAATGTATCCAATGAATCAAATTTAAGAAATTTAAATCAAAAATTATCAAAATGTCCTAATGTATATGTACCTAAATATACAAATCCACATGTTGTTGGTAGAAAGGAAGTAAATACACATCCATTATTGAATACAAAGGTTGTTATGCCAATGCAACAAAATCAACCTCAATCATACAACATGTTTCATAATACAACACGAGCTAAAAATAGTTAAATTATAGAATGTTAATAATCAATATCAATGTCATTCGATATTTCTATACCTAATTTACTATTGATTTTATCAATGATAATATCTAATCTAGAACAAGTTTGATTACATAAACAATAGGTTTCTTTTAGATTAGATATACCAATTTTTGATTCTAATAAATATTTTTTAATATTATAGTCTTTGTATTTAGGATCATCTATAATTTTAATGGCTACATCAATAATTGAATTAATTTTTCGTAAAGTTTCATTACGACTGTCTTGACGATTCCATCGTCGTATGCATTCTGGAACAAGTGATTTAGGTTCAACATTTAAATATTCACCACGAGTAATTAATTTTTGATTTTTTTCAACTTTATTAAGCAATTTTAGATTTATGATAATTTCTTCAATGTCCATATTATTAATATTATTATAAAATAAATAATAATATTATATGAAATTTGAAATGTGGATCATTTTAATTGTTGTATTTTTAATTGTTGATTCATTAAATCATGGTAAATATTCTCAACAATTATTAAAATTAAAAAAACATTCTAAAACATTTATGATTGTATTTCTTTTATTTTCTGTTTATATTTTCATAAAAAAAAATCCATCTGAATCACATAAACTTGCTTATTATATTAATGGTGTCATTCAACATGCTCCTATTGATAAGTCTTCACGTGATTTAATTACACCCTTACTATCTTATAATAATATTCCTATACAACAAGAACAACGAATATTATCATCTGGTATGTCTGGAGGTGAAACAGAATCAACTAATCGTAGTGTATCTGGTACAAAAAAGAAATACGTAGCAGCAAATCAAGGATGGAGATGTAAGGATTGTAATGTACAGTTAGATGCATGGTTTGAAGTAGATCATATCATACGATTAGCAGATGGTGGATCAAATCATGTATCTAATCTAGTAGCATTATGTAGAAATTGTCATGGTAAAAAAACATGTATTGAAAATTTATAAAAAAATATTCAATAAATATATGTATAATATACTAAATTTAAAACAAGCAAATTCTTTATTTTTAAAAAAAGTAGATGCGCGTAATATATACCAAAAACGAGGAAATTATATTACACCATATTCATTATCTACATTTTTAAATGGGTATACTGGAAGTTTAGGGGTAACTGGTCACACTGGACATACTGGTTATACTGGTCCAGGTGGTACAAATGGTGCACCAGGAATTGATGGACCTACTGGACCTACTGGATCAGTTGGACCTACAGGAGCAAATGGTACAGAAGGACCAACCGGAGAAACCGGAGCAGATGGTGATACTGGTTCAACTGGACCAACCGGAGTAGATGGTGCAACTGGACCAACCGGAGTAGATGGTGCAACTGGACCAACAGGAGCAGATGGTGCAACTGGACCAACAGGAGCAGATGGTGATACTGGTGCAGATGGAGCAACAGGACCTACTGGGCCAAGTGTAAGTTTGACTAATTTAATAACAAGAATATATTGTACAACAAGTACTGATTTACCTGCACCAACATCATCTATTATTTATGTTATATATAATGGTACATCTTATGCACAGATTAAGTTACCACATACATCTGAATATATTACATATTATATTGTAAATATGTCTAGCATTGATATAAATGTTACTGTAAATGATATGTTTACAGATATCCTATTCATAACATCAACATCCAATACTGGACAAACTGTTTCAGTAGCGGCAAAAGCATCTGTGGTTATGAACGGATTTGGGTACATTTCAGATACAAATTTTGTATCAACTACCAAATTTATATGGCAAATGTCAGTATTAAAAGGTAGTTTCTAGTTAAAATTTTAAAAATTGAACTGCTTTTTGAATATCATGATGAATTAAATAAAATGGAACGATACTATAATAATTTGATCAATGCCTATTTAGTGCATGTAGGAGTTAGACCTGCATCATTATTACAACAAGTTGATTTTAAGAATGAAACTGAAGTATTTGTAACATTAGATAAAATAAAAGAATTATTTCCAGAATTACATCATATATCTAATTATCAAGGAATTCTATTATCTAAAACATTACTTGATGATAATGTAAATACATGTCAAAAATTAGGAAAAATATTGGGATATCCATATAGTGATGAATTTAAACAAATATTAGATGAAAATATTAGTGGGTATGTGATAGAATTAAACTGTTATTATTTGAAGGATAATATATTGTATAAAACACAAATCATTGTAAATCGATGTATAGAATTAAATAAATTAAATGAATTTAAAGAAATTGAAAAAAAAGCAAACCAATATTGTGGATATAAAATCGATGATATTGAAATTGTAAAATTTAATATTCATTATGAAAAAAATTATAATACAAAAGAAATATTAAATTATGTGTATGAATATAAACCATACGATGAACATATTATATATCATATAGGTAATATCATATATAATATGGGTATTGAAAATACTGAATTTATGTTATCATTTCAATATAACAATCGATTTCATCGATATATCATATTAATGATGTTATATATTGATGATTGTAATATACGATTACCTGAATATAGTATTAAAACAATTGAATGGGCATTAAATACATTTATAACAAATAGATGAGTTTATAATAAAATAAAATATAAAACATAATATATGGATTTTGTATCTGGTGTATCAAAAATATTTAAACATGATAAAGATCAATCTTTATATATAATAGCATGTATGGATATTGATCAAGAAATAACACATGAATATATATATCATTATGTTGATGTTATTCTTCAAGAATATCCTGTTTTAAAAAAAAGAATGATTCATCATAAAAATGATTATTTTTTTAAAGAAATAGAATCATTTAATGTTGATGATCATTTAACTATATCAGAAGAACCATTTGATATTTCAACTCTTATTAATAAGTCTATTGATATTTTTCATTTTCATTGGTATATTGATAAAGTAAATCATAAAAATAAATATGCGATTATTATTGAACATTCTTATTGTGATGGATATAAATTAATTGAAATATTAACTAAACCTTTAGAAAAAATTAAACCACCTGAATTTAATCGAAACATCAATATATTTAAAAAAATATATCATTATGTTGTTGGAACAATTATATTATTAATAATGAATATTAGAATTGTATTGAAAATTATCAAAAATATATTTAATCCGAATAATATATCCAATAATTTGAATAAAGATACTGAAATTATTTTTTGTAAATCTTTAAATTTTTCTGAAATCAAAACATTTACTAAATCAAAAGGAATAACAGTCAATGACTTTTTATTTTCATTAATGGTTAATGCCGATAAATTATACACAGGTTTAGATCGTGAATTAACAATTTCATTACCATTTAATACAAATCACTTAAATTCATATAATAATTTTATTCCTATTTGCAATACAATTCATAATTCACTTGATAATGATATATTAATTAATAAGGTTCATACTCTATTTAATCATTTTAAATATTCATTATTTATTCCTATTTCACAATATATTATAAATAATATTATTCAATTTATGAATATAAATTTAGTTACATTAATTGTTGATTTATATGTAGATCAGTGTGATTATATTTTTACAAATATGATTGGTCCATCTTTCAACAATACAAATATATCAAATGTTTGTTTTTATACTAAACATAAAAATAATGCAATTACATTTAACATTATATCTTATAAAGATAATATTAATATTATTTGTTCATTTAAAAAAAATTTAATTAAAAATAAACAATATTATGAAGAATGTATTTATAAAGCTTATGAAAATTTATTAAATTTAGATAGTGGATTCTTCAAGTAAATCTTTCATCAATGGAAAAATAGATTGGATCACTTCTGCACATTCGATTGCAATTAAACTATGTTCTTTTTGTGTTCCATTTTTACTACGCAATTGTATATAATGAATCCATGAACGTAACGTACCATTCACATACATACGTGAAATAGTATTTCCTTCTGGCAATACAGCTCTTGCTTGTTCTTTTGCAATACCATTCTCTAATGCCCATGTATAAATTTCTTTAGATTTACTAATTAATTCTTGTTGTTTTTCTTCCCATTGTTGTTTTAATACTTCATCCTCTGTCATTATACTATTTTGACGATTTTTAGTATCTTGAAGCCTTGCTTCTCGTGGTTCAAACCCTAAATCTGCAACAGCATATCGCTGTGAAAATTCTTGAAATGAAAATGAACGATGTCGTAAAATTTGACGAGCAATATCACGTGTAGTTTCAATTTCTAAACAAATACTTACCATTTCAAATGGAGACCAGTGTTTATTTTTGATTAAATATTGAATTAATTTAAGATTATTTTTTGATAATTCTTGATGCGCAGGATTAGACACCCTAGCACAATAGGCAATTGTTTCTTCCATGGTTTGACCATTGGCTTGTGAGTAACTAATTAACTTAACCGGCATTTGTTTATAATATAAATATTTATATTTATATTTTTTTAAATATTTTATAATATGTTATAAAATTGAATTACTTCTTTATAAATGAAATATATATAAACAACAAAAAATGCACAATTATCTATCACTTCTTCAATCATTAATTGATGAAGATAAGGAAGACCCAATTGAATATCATGACATTAAACATGTTTTAAGCAATACTGATATCGATCATAATTCATATTATACATTGTATAA
>JACCDX010544200.1_pt1 | contig 30164 bp, 26 predicted proteins | sample 7449681 | NCBI WGS metagenome assembly JACCDX01 (sample SAMN15323450, study PRJNA562643) | freshwater metagenome | isolation source: river surface water | place: USA:Blue River Watershed | collected 2017-08-18
CATAGGCAGCAGTGCTGACCAATGCGCTGGAAGCAGCCGCAGCCACCACCGATGCAGCTAGAACGAGTTGACGAAGCTTCATGGTTTGTCTCCTGTTGAAAATTAAAAAGAAGCAGTGAAAAAACTTGGTTTGAATACTGGCAACTAAATTAGTGAGGGAATGGCCAGACGCGCATTTTTTGTTTACCCACACTCCACAATTTGGCCAAACCGTGGGGTTCCACAATTAAGAACCACACAATCAATGCGCCAAAAATAATTTGCTCAGCGTGCGTCAGGGCAGCCGTGCTCACTTCTACGCCCACCAGCGAGCCCAGAACCGGCAAAATCAAGTTAATGGCAATGGGCAAAATCACAATGAAAGCAGCGCCAAAGAAGCTGCCCATGATGGAGCCCATACCACCCAAAATGACCATGAAGAGCAATTGGAACGAACGGTCAACAGAGAAGGCGGCTGGCTCCCAAGAACCCAAGTGAACAAAGGCCCACAACGCGCCAGCCACGCCCACAATGAAGGAGCTGACCGCAAATGCACTGAGCTTGGCGTACATAGGTCGAATGCCAATGACCGCAGCCGCCACGTCCATGTCGCGGATGGCCATCCACTCACGACCAATGGCACCACGCACCAGGTTTTTGGCCAACAAGCCAAACACCACCAAGACACTTAAACAGAAAATGTATTTTTGCAAGGGCGTGACCACATCAAAGCCAAAGGCGGTGAGGTTGGCCACCGACGCGGTGCCAGATGCTGAGTCGTTGGTAAACCACTTGATGCGCAAGAAAGCCCAATCGCAAAAGAACTGTGCAGCCAAGGTGGCCACAGACAAATACAAACCCTTTACGCGCAAGCTGGGAATGCCAAAGAAGATGCCCACCAGCGTGGCAAAGAAGCCACCGACCAACAAGGCCGCCACCAACGGAATGCCCTCTAAGCGAACCCAGCAGTTAAAGGCAGCATAAGCACCCACCGCCATGAAAGCGCCTGAACCCAAAGAAATCTGGCCGCAGTAACCCACCAAGATGTTCACGCCCAAAGCGGCCAGCGACAAAATGAGGAAAGGGATCAGAATGGCGCGCATCATGTATTCGTCGGCCAACAAAGGCACCGCGAAAAATGCAAACGCAACGATGAGCAAAACACCCCAGCGGTCTTGCGCGATGGGGAAAATTTGCTGGTCAGCTTTGTAGCTGGTTTTGAATTGGCCGTTTTCTCTGTAAAACATAAATTCTTTCTGCGATCGTGAATGTTCAGTGCTTGCGTTTGGGTTTAAACGCGATCGATGATCTTTTCACCAAACAAACCTTGAGGGCGGACGAGCAAGAAACCCAAGGCCAGCACATAGGCAAACCAGATTTCAATGCCGCCACCTACATAAGGGCCCAAGAAAACTTCAGACAACTTCTCGCCTACACCGATGATGAGGCCGCCAATGATGGCACCAGGCACGGAAGTCAAACCGCCCAAGATCACCACAGGCAGTGCGCGCAACGCGACTGTTGACAGTGAGAATTGCACGCCCAATTTGGAACCCCAAATCATGCCGGCCACCAAAGCCACAATGCCCGCAACGCACCACACAATGACCCAGATGCGATTCAAAGGAATGCCAATCGACTGCGCCGCTTGGTGATCGTCGGCCACAGCGCGCAATGCGCGGCCAGTAGTCGTTTTCTGGAAGAAGACACTGAGGCCTGCCACCAAGACAGCCGCAATGGCCGCTGCCACCAGGTCTTCTTGGTTGATCATGATGCCGCCTTCAAAGGCTTTTTCGAAAGCCATCAAAGGTTCTTTGGGCATGCCAATGTCGATCTTGTAAATGTCGCTGCCAAAAATGGATTGGCCCACACCGTCCAAGAAATAGGTAATGCCCAAAGTGGCCATCAACAAGGTGGTGCCTTCTTGATTGACCAAATGACGCAACACCAAATACTCAATGACCCACGCCACGATGAACATGACGGCTGCAGCCAATGCAAAGGCAATCAGGTTGGCCGCCACAGGACTGGTGATGCCTGCATACGCAGGAATCCATTCAGCAAAACGCGCCATGGCCAAGGCTGCAAACAACACCATCGCGCCTTGCGCAAAGTTGAACACACCCGAGGCTTTGTAAATGAGCACGAAGCCCAAGGCCACCAAGGAATAGAGCATGCCGGCCATCAGACCGCCAATCAAGGTTTCAAGAAAAAATCCCATTTTGCTGTCCTTGTGCTTAGTGTGAAGTGCCCAAATAGGCACTGATCACTTCTTCGTTGTTGCGTACTTCTTCGGGGGTGCCGTCGCCAATTTTTTTGCCGTAGTCGAGCACCACCACGCGGTCGGAAATGTCCATCACCACGCCCATGTCGTGCTCAATCAAAACAATGGTGCAACCAAACTCATCGTTGACGTCCAAGATGAAACGGCACATGTCTTGTTTTTCTTCGACGTTCATGCCGGCCATCGGCTCATCGAGCAACAAGACTTGCGGCTCCATGGCCAAGGCGCGACCCAAGTCGACGCGCTTTTGCAAACCGTAGGGCAGCTGGCCCACTGGCGTTTTGCGATAGGCCTGAATTTCCAAGAAATCGATGATCTCTTCCACACGCTCGCGGTGTTTCATTTCTTCGTTTTCGGCAGGGCCGATGCGCAAGGCTTGCATGAGCAAATTGCTCTTCATGCGCAAGTTACGACCGGTCATGATGTTGTCGATCACGCTCATGCCCTTGAACAAGGCCAAATTTTGGAAAGTGCGTGCCACGCCCATCTCGGCCACTTGGCGGCTGTTCATGTGGTCAAAGGTTTGACCGCGGAATGTGATGCTGCCCTCTTGCGGGGTGTACACACCATTGATGCAGTTGAGCATGGAGCTTTTGCCGGCACCGTTGGGGCCAATGATGGCGCGTATTTCATGTTCTTTCACATTGAAAGAAATGTCGGTCAGCGCCTTCACGCCACCAAATCGGAGGCTGATGTTTTGAACGTCGAGGATGACGTCGCCAATGTGTTTTGTCATGCTGCTGCCTTCACGGGGGCAAATGTTTTAGCGTCAGAAATTTTGAGGGTGGCGCTGACACTGCCAGTGCGACCGTCCTCAAACTTCACAACCGTTTCAATGAACTGCGTGGTCAAACCGCCATACAAGGCATCGACCAAGGGCTGGTATTTTTCTGCAATGAAGCCACGGCGAACTTTGTTGGTGCGGGTGAGTTCACCATCATCGGCATCCAGTTCTTTGTGCAAGACCAAATAGCGACTGACCTGGCTACCAGCGAGCAATTCGTCTTCTGCCAAGTCGGCATTGACTTGCTCTACACACTCTTTGATCAACTCATAAACTTCTGGCTTTTGAGCTAAGTCGGTGTAACCGGCATAAGGCAAGTTGCGACGCTCGGCCCAGTTGCCCACCGCATCAAAGTCAATGTTGATCATGACGCACACTTTTTCACGCTGGTCGCCATAGGCCACCACTTCTTTGATGTGCGGGAAGAACTTGAGCTTGTTCTCGACGTACTTGGGTGCGAACATGGCGCCGTCATTGCTGCCGCCTTTGATGCGACCCACGTCTTTCACACGGTCGATGATTTTGAGGTGGCCATGGCTGTCGAGGAAGCCGGCATCGCTGGTGTGATACCAACCATCGGCCGTCAACACTTCGGCTGTGGCTTCTGGGTTTTTGTAATAGCCCTTGAGCAAGCCTGGCGACTTCACCAAGATCTCACCGTTGTCGGCCACCTTGATTTCAACACCACGGCAAGGCACGCCCACCGTGTCGGCGCGCGCTTGGTTGTCGGGCTGCAAGCAGACAAACACCGCGGTTTCGGTGGAGCCGTACAACTGTTTCAAGTTCACGCCAATGGAGCGATAAAAGGTGAACAAATCGGGGCCGATGGCTTCACCGGCGGTGTAGGCCACTCGCACACGGCTAAAGCCGAGGTTGTTGCGCAAGGGACCGTAGACCAACAAGTTGCCAAGGCCATACATGAGGCTGTTGAACAAACCAATCGACTCGCCATCCATGCGCTTGGGTCCGACTTTTTTGGCCAAGCTCATGAAGTACTTGTACATGTTGCGCTTGAGACTGCTGGCATCTTCCATGCGAATGCTCACGCTGGTGAGCATGCCTTCAAACACGCGGGGTGGTGCGAAGTAATAGGTTGGGCCAATTTCTTTCAAGTCGATGGTGACCGTGGCGGCCGACTCGGGGCAATTAACCACATAACCGGCCACCAACCACTGTGCATAACTGAAAATGTTTTGACCAATCCAAGCGGGTGGCAAATAGGCCAGCACGTCTTCGTTGGAGGTGAGGTGATCGAACTCGGCGCCCGCTTGTGCGCGGTCAATCAAAGTACCGTGCGTGTGCACCACACCCTTGGGATTGCCTGTGGTGCCCGATGTGAAGAACATGGCGGCCACGTCTTCTTTAGCGCCCATCTCCACTTGCTCTTTGTAGAAGTTGGGGTGCTGTTTTGCAAACACGGCACCTGCAGCCAACAACTCATCCACAGAACCAAGGCCAGGCTCGTCGTACTTGCGCAAACCTCTTGGGTCATCGTAATAAATGTGCTCGAGCGCGGTGTAGGTTTCGCGCACTTCCAGCATTTTGTCGACTTGCTCTTGGTCTTCCACCACGCACAAGCGCACTTCGGCGTTGGTCATGGGGAACACACACTCAGCAGCCACCGCATCTTGGTACAAAGGCACAGGAATTGCGCCCAAAGACTGTGCAGCCAACATGGTGGCGTACAAACGGGGACGGTTGGAGCCCACCACAATCATGTGCTCACCGCGCTTCAGGCCGGCTTGGTGCAGGCCACAGGCCATGTGGGTCACCATGGTGGCCATGTCTTGCCAGCTGAGGGTTTGCCAAATGCCATATTCTTTTTCACGCATGGCCGGCGCAGTGGGGCGCTGGGCGGCATGTGCCAGAAGCAATTGAGGAAAGGTCGTCTGCATACGGGTCCTGGTTAGGTCACCGTCTCTTCCAAAAAGAAAAGACTTGTTGATTTCTTGGACTGGATGCTAGACTTTGATTTGACGTCAAGTTGTCGTTTCGACGACAATCTAAGGTATCGCCCACTAGGATTTTCCCTAGGATTTTCAACGTCTTACATGAAATTGACATGACATCTGACCTGCATCAAAGAAGACGCCCCCCAACCGACGAGGAATTGGCCAACATCCCTTGGTTGCCCTTGCTCTTGCCAAAAGAACGTGAGCGCGCCATCAACGCCTTGCGTGTGGGCGACGCCGAAAAAGGTGATTTTGTGTGCCGCGTGGGTCGCCCTGTCACTTACTGGTTTGGCACGGTGTCTGGCCTGCTCAAGATGAGCAGCGACAACGAGGATGGCCAAACCATGACCTTCACGGGTGTGCCGCCAGGCGGCTGGTTTGGCGAGGGGACCGCCTTGAAGCGCGAGGTTTACCGATACAACATTCAAGCCTTGCGGGCCAGTGTGGTGGCGGGTTTGCCACTGGAGACCTTCCACTGGCTGATCGACAATTCGCTGGGCTTTAACCGCTTTGTGATGAACCAACTGAATGAGCGTTTGGGTCAGTTCATTGCTGCGCGGGAATTTGACCGTTTGAACAACCCCGACTTGCGAGTGGCGCGCAACTTGGCCGCCTTGTTCAATCCTGTGCTGTTTTCTGGGGTGGGCGATCTGCTGCGCATCACCCAACAAGAACTGGCTTATCTGGTCGGCTTGTCCAGACAGCGCGTGAACGAAGCATTGATCCACCTGCAAGAAGAAGAACTGATCCGCGTGGAATATGGGGGCTTGAGAATTTTGGATTTGCAGGGCTTGAGAACGCGCATGATTGACCGCAGAAACAGAGACAATCAGCTCACAGAAAAGATTCTATGAACCAGCCACCTGCCAAACCCACTTTTACCCGCGCGCCTCGTCCTGACAACGCGGTGTCAACCGCTCACCCGAGCGCGACCGGCGCGACCACCGTGCGCCTGAACAAGCGCATGGCAGAGCTAGGAATGTGCTCTCGCCGCGAAGCCGATGCATGGATTGAACAAGGCTGGGTCTTGGTGAACGGCAAAGTGGCAGAAATGGGCATGCAAGTGGGCTCTGTCGATCGCATCACGATCGAACGCGCTGCACAAGCGCATCAAGAACAACAAGTGACCGTGCTGCTGCACAAACCCATGGGCTATGTGAGCGGTCAAGCGGAAGACGGACATGAGCCCGCCATGGTGCTGTTTCAAGCGCGCAATCAATGGTCGGGCGACACCACGAACATTCGGTTCAGTCCTGCACAGTTCAAAGGACTGGCGCCTGCAGGTCGCTTGGACATTGACTCTGTGGGATTGCTGGTCATGACGCAAGATGGCCGCGTGGCGCGTCAACTGATTGGCGAAGACTCGGACATGGAGAAAGAGTATTTGGTGCGCGTCACCTGTGCCGGCCCGCAGGGCGATATCACGGTGAACGTGCAGGCCCACTTCCCTGCCGCACAAATGCAAAAACTGCGACACGGCTTGAGCTTAGATGGCAAGCCCTTGAAACCCGCGCAAGTGGAATGGCAAAACCCCGAACAACTTCGCTTTGTGTTGAAGGAAGGCAAGAAGCGTCAAATTCGCCGCATGTGCGAGCAAGTGGGCTTGAAGGTGGTGGGCCTCAAGCGCATTCGCATGGGTCGCGTGCATTTAGGTGCCTTGCCTGTGGGGCAATGGCGTTATCTGGGCCCCAAAGAAAGTTTTTAAGATGGAAGGCTTGCAATGCATTCCTATTTCGAGCGCACAAACGACATGAACACGACTGCCATGAAAACTTTGAAACACAGCATCGCCTGGATTTTGGCCAGCGGCCTAATGGCCTTCAACGCACAAGCGGCTACCGTCAACGCCATCTGCAGCACCGACCAAAGCTGGTGCGAGATGGCGGCGCAAGCCTTCACCAAAGCCACCGGCGTCACGGTCTTGCAAACTCGCAAAGCCACTGGCGAAGCCTTGGCGCAAATTCGCGCAGAGGCCGCCAATCCCAAAACCGACATTTGGTGGGGCGGCACTGGCGATCCGTTCTTGCAAGCGGCCGAAATGGGTCTGCTGGCCCCTTATCGCCCCGCCTACATCAATGACTTGTATGGCTGGAGCGTGCGCCAATACGCCATGTCTGAAAACAAAGTGGGCGGCTTCTACACCAGCGCCATCGGCTTTGGATGGAACACGGAGTTGTTGAAAAAGAAAAACTTACCTGCACCCAAATGCTGGTCCGATTTGCTCAAGCCCATTTACAAAGGCGAAATTGAAACCTCTCACCCTGCGTCCAGTGGCACGGCTTACACCATCTTGGCGGGCTTGGTGCAGATGATGGGCGAAGAGGCTGCCTTCGATTACATGAAAAAGCTGAACGCCAACGTGACGCAATACACCCGCAGTGGCACCGCCCAAGCGCCCAATGTGGCCAAAGGCGAAGTGGCTGTGGGCGTCAGCTTTATCTTCGGCTTCGATCTTTGGAAACACAACAAATACCCCGTCCAATCCGGCGCTCCTTGCGAAGGCACCAGCTACGAAATTGGCGGCATTGCATTGATCAAAGGCGCACGCAACGCCGATGCCGCCAAGCAGTATTACGACTGGTTGATGAGCCCAGAAGGTCAAAAAATTGGCGGCTTGTCGGGCAGCTTGCAGTTTCCGGCCAACAAGACCTTCAAGCCCGACCCCCGCATTCCCAGCTTGGACGATGTGCGCCTGATCAAGTATGACTTTGAAAAATACGGCAAAGCTGCTGAGCGCAAACGCCTTCTAGACCGTTGGAACAAAGAAGTGGGCGCCCAAGCCCGCTAATTCTCAACCCCCTTGAAATTTCAAAAGCCATCCCCAACTCAGGGGGTGGTGGGTTGTTTCAACCCTGCGCTTGCCTCTTTATTTGCAAAGGCAAGCACTCTTTTTTAACCGCTTTGTATCGATTTGAAGATGACCAAAAAGACCCATGCCTTTCAGGCCGAAGTAGCCCAGCTGCTCCATTTGGTAACGCATTCGCTGTATTCCAACCCCGAAATTTTTGTTCGCGAGTTGGTGTCCAACGCGTCCGACGCTTGCGACAAGCTGCGCTTTGAAGCGCTCAACAACGATGTACTTTATGAAAACCAACCCAACTTGGAAGTTCGTTTGTCATTTGACACCGAAGCCAAGACACTGACCATCGCTGACAACGGCATTGGCATGACGGCGCAAGAAGCCATCGACAACTTGGGCACCATTGCCAAGAGCGGCACCAAAGACTTCATGAGCAAACTGTCGGGCGATCAAAAGTCTGATGCGCAACTCATTGGCCAATTTGGCGTGGGCTTCTATTCGGGTTTCATTGTGGCCGACAAGATCACAGTCGAAACACGCCGTGCAGGCGCACCCGCCTCCGAAGGCGTGCGCTGGATCAGCGGCGGCACAGGCGACTTCGAAGTTGAAACCATTGAACGCGCACAACGCGGCACCAGCATCATCTTGCATTTGCGCGAAGACGCCTTGCATTACGCCAATACATGGAAGCTGAAAGAAATCGTTGGCAAATACTCCGACCACATTAGCTTGCCGATCTTGATGGAAAAAGAAGAGTGGAAAGACGGCGAACTCATTGGCAAGGATGAGAGCGAAGGCCGCAAACCCGGCGGCATGGTCAAGACTGGCGAATGGGAAGCCGTCAACAAAGCCACCGCTTTGTGGACCCGCCCCAAAAAAGACGTCACCGACGAACAGTACAAAGAGTTCTACAAGCAAATCAGCAAAGACTTTGCTGAGCCCCTCACTTGGACACACAACCGCGTGGAAGGCAGCACCGAGTACACACAACTTTTGTACATTCCCTCACAAGCCCCGCATGACCTGTGGAACCGTGACAAAAAAGCGGGCATCAAGTTGTACGTCAAGCGCGTCTTCATCATGGACGATGCCGAAGCGCTCATGCCCAGCTACTTGCGCTTTGTCAAAGGCGTGGTGGACTCTGCGGATTTGCCTTTGAACGTGAGCCGTGAGTTGCTGCAAGAAAGCCGCGACGTCAAAGCCATTCGCGAAGGTTGCACCAAGCGCGTGTTGTCCATGCTCGAAGACTTGGCCAAACACAACGAAGCGCCTAAGGCTTCTGAAGATGGCGTGACCGATGTGGTGAGCGAAGAAGACAAAGCCAAGCAGGGTCAATACAACCGCTTCTACAAAGAGTTTGGCGCGGTGCTCAAAGAAGGCTTGGGCGAAGACTTTGGCAACCGCGAGCGCTTGGCCAAACTCTTGCGCTTCGCCTCCACTTCATCTGACGAAGTGAGCGTGTCCTTGGCCGACTACAAAGCGCGCATGAAAGAAGGCCAAGAAGCCATCTACTACATCACCGCCGACACCCTGGCTGCTGCCAAACACAGCCCACAACTCGAAGTGTTCAAGAAAAAGGGCATTGAAGTCTTGCTCATGACCGACCGCGTAGACGAGTGGGCCTTGAACTTCATGCACGAGTTTGATGGCACGCCCATGCAAAGCGTGGCCAAGGGCGCCTTTGACTTGGGCAGCTTGCAAGACGAAGAAGAAAAGAAAGCAGCTGAAGAAGCCGCTGAAACCTTCAAGCCTTTGCTGGCCAAATTGAAAGAAGCTTTGAAAGACAAAGCCGAAGACGTGCGCGTCACCAGCCGCTTGGTGGACTCACCTGCTTGCCTGGTGGTGACCGACAACGGGATGAGCATGCAGCTGGCACGCATGTTGAAGCAAGCGGGTCAGCAAGCGCCTGAATCGAAGCCTGTGTTGGAGGTGAATCCCGAACACGCCTTGGTGAAGAAGCTTGAGGGCTCTGTGCACTTCCATGACTTGGCCAACATTTTGTTTGACCAAGCTTTGTTGGCTGAAGGCGGCATGCCAGATGATCCAGCAGCTTATGTGCGCCGTGTGAATGCGCTGTTGGTTTAATTCAAACCATTTGCATTTCAATGAACAAGCCGCCTTCGGGCGGCTTGTTCGTTTCTGCTCAAACCACCAACAGCGGTTCTTGCATTTGCTCGATCTGCTCTTCCAACATTTGAACTTGGCCGCGCCAATAATCAGGCGTACCAAACCACGGAAAGTTGATCGGGAAAATGGGGTCGTCCCATCGGCGGGCTAGCCACGCGCTGTAGTGCACTAAGCGCAGTGTTCGCAGCGGCTCAATCAAGGCCAGTTCACGTCGATCAAAATCACGTACTTGCTCATACCCCTCCAGCAACATGCTCAGTTGACCTGAGCGCTGCTTGCGATCACCCGACAAGAGCATCCACAAGTCTTGCACAGCAGGTCCCATGCGCGCATCGTCTAAGTCCACAAAGTGCGGACCACCGCCTGGCAGGTCTGCAGGTGTCCACAAAATATTGCCTGGATGGCAATCGCCATGCAAACGCAACATTTGAAAATGCGGCCAATCGCTGCCATGCGCAGACCCTAAGCCAGCGGCATGCATCACGTCCATGGCCTGTTGCCAGGCGTCTTGCCATGCGCGCTCGACTTCCATGGGAATCGCTTTGTGGTTGAACAACCAGTCCTTGGGCTCTTGCATGAAGGTGTCGATGCTGAGGGCGGGTCGATTGTGAAAGGGCTTGGCAGCCCCCACGGTATGAATGCGCGCTAGAAAACGGCCAATCCACTCCAACACTTCGTCATCGTCCAACTCAGGCGGACGACCGCCGCGTCGTTCACTGACGGAAAAAGAAAAACCTTGCAACGCCTGGCCCTGCAAAGCAAGCTTCGCAGAATTTTCTGCAAACGCTTTGTGATGCAAGGTGTGGCCTTGCAAATTGAGCGGCGGCACCACGGGCACTTCTGCAGCGACCAACTCCGCCGCAAAGTCATGTTCTTCTTGAATCTGCGCATCTGTCCAACGACTGGGGCGGTAAAACTTAGCGACCACACTGTGAGGCACTGGCGTGCCATCTGTTTGCGTGGGTGTGCGCTCCGACTCCAATTGAATTTGATAGACGCGGTTTTCGTAGGAACTGAGCGCCGTCAGGCGACCATCGCCCATCAAGCCGATGTCGGCCAATGCATCGAGAACGGCATCAGGCGTGAGTGAAGCATATGGATGCAAAGCGTCCCACTCGGATGGCCCTTGGGGGACTTCATTTGTCATTCAATGTTCCTAAAAATTCAAACGGCACATCTTGCTTGACCAAGATGACGGTGCATGGCGCGTTCATGGCCACCTTGATGGGTACAGTGGCTACAAAGCGCTGCATTTGCAGACCATGCGTGGCCGCACCCATGATCACCATGCCAACCTCATTGCTTTCAGCATACGTCACCAGTGCATGCGCCACATCGCTGGCTTCCAGAACGTGAAACGAAACTTGATGATCGTGCAAATCCAAGCCTTGTGACCATTGCTGCATGCGCGCCAAGTGCATGCGATGCACACTGCTTTCGCTTTTGCTTGAATCGGTGCTGCTGGTGTCATTGGGCGATATGACCGTCACGCATGCCAAACGCGCACCCGGTCGAATGCCCAAAGATCGATCGACCGCTTCGCGCAGCGAATACCACGTGGCATCGCTCACATCGGCGTGTGGCAAGGCCACCATCAAGATCGGTACTTCTTTGATCTGCTTGGAAGGCAAGGGGCTGGGCTGGTAATGCATGCCCGCAGCTTTCAGCCATCGCTTGAAATGCTCTTTAAAGCCAGTGCCCTTGATTTGTTGACCGCGCTCTGTGATGCGAATTTGATCGGGGTTGCCCAAGTCCATGGCCAAGTGAGCCGCCGAGGGGTATCGCTTGGCAGCCTCAGGATGCAGGCACTTCAAAATCACTTCTTGCAACCATTCCGGCACCAAGGGGTTGCGCTTGCGAGGTGGCACAGGGTCCATCCACAAACGCTGACGCATGCCGCCCGCTGTGGCAGGCTCGCCAAACGGCAATTCGCCAGTTGCCAGCTCGTACAGCATCACACCGATGGCAAAAATGTCTGAACGGGGATCACCGCGCACACCCACCACTTGTTCAGGTGCAATCCACGCAGGTGAGCCCACCGCTTTGCGCATTTCTTCAGCAAGCAGATCCGGGTAATGTGCATGGCATGACAAACCAAAATCTAACAACACCACTTTGCCGTTGGGGCGGATCAAGACATTGGCTGGCTTGAGGTCTAAGTGACACACGTTTTGTTTATGCAAACTGTGCGCTGCATGCGCCAACTCAGCACCGACGCGAGCAATGGCCCTGTCGTGTAAACCTGCTTGAAATGATTCTTTGTGAAAATTCTCGCGCCAGGTTTCAAGTGTCGACCCCTGCACATATTCCATGACCAAATAAGGCGTGCGAGACAAATCACCGGCTGCCACAAAGCGCGGCACATGGGAGCCCGACAGTGCGGGCAAGATTTGATGCTCAACCTCAAAGCTCACAATGTTTTCTGCACCATCGCCAGCCGTCATACGCGGAATCTTCATGGCCATCGGGAACTCTGATTCGCGGCGTGTGCCGTCTTCGCTCAAAGCGTACTGAACGGTGTAGATGTGCGCCATGCCACCGGCATGCAAACAAGCTTGAATTTCAAAGCCATCGATCACATGGCCAGGATTGAGAAGTTTCATCGCCCTAGCGCCAATCGTTCAGCAAAAAAATCGGGAAGCCCTGCTTCGCGGATGGCCGTGGCGGCGGCTTGATGGTCATACGGCACTCGGTGGAAACTCATGCGCCCTGCTGTCTCATCGTAGAGGGCATACATCGCTTCGGGTTTGTGATCCCGCGGCTGCCCGACCGATCCCACCGTCGCCACCCATCGGCGGTGCGAAGGCATGGGCACCTGCACACCCGCTGTAGGTACGAACTTCATCATGCTGTGACCCGTGCCACGGTAGTACACCGTTTGGTGATGCACATGGCCCACCACCACATGACGTGCATCGAAGTGTTGTAAGGCATGGTCTGCGCACAAGTCGGCGGCGCGTTCAGAGTCGACGTAATGCCAACGCTCGGGGGCATGTGCGCTGGCATGGACCAACAGCAGCGGCCCCGACAAGACCGTCAAAGGCAAGGCATTTAAAAAGCCACGCTGTGAAGCGTCCAATTGTTCAAAGGTCCATTGGGCTGTGCTGCTGCCCAGGCTGTCATCGCCAACGGGCGGTTTCACCGCCATGGCGTCGTGGTTGCCTTGTAGCACCCACGCACCTTCGTCGGCCAACTGCATGGCGATGTCGACCACTTCCTGAGGATTGCCACCGTAACCCACCAAGTCACCCAGCAAAGCCCACCGGTCAACGCCTTGCGCTTTGGCATGTGCCATGCAAGCATTCAGCGCTTGCAGGTTGGCATGAATGTCTGAGAGCAGCGCAATTTTCACAAGCTCATTTTCCAGTGAAGCGTGCGTCGCGTTTTTCGATGAAGGACTGCACGCCTTCTTTGGCGTCTTCACTGTTGGAGAGTGCTTTTTGGACTGAGATGAACTCGTGCATGGCCACTAGGGGGCCTTGCTCGACAGCCTTTAAAACACTCTGGCGCGTGGCCACCACAGCCAAAGGTGCTTGTGCGGCAATCGACTTGGCAATCTTCAAAGCTTCGCTCAATTGCTCGCCTGCAGGTACCACGCGCTGCACAAAATTCAAACGCAGGGCCTCTGCGCTGCCAAACTCATCACCCGTGAGCAAGTGCAACAAGGCGTTGCCCATGCCCGCACGCTCGGCCATGCGCAAGGTGGCACCGCCCGTGGCCATGATGCCGCGCTTCACTTCTAGCTGAGAAAAACGGCAATTGTCGGCAGCGACCACGATGTCGGCAGCCAGCATCAACTCAATGCCCAAGGTGTAGGTAATGCCCTGCACCGCCACCACCATGGGCTTGGTGCGGCGGCGATAGCCCTCCATGCCCAAGTTGAGCGGATCGACCAAACCCAAGGGCACGGCTTTTTCGCCGCGCTGCATGAGCGGTGCGATGGTGGGCAAATCAAGGCCCGCCGTGAAGTGATCGCCCATGGCGTGCAAGACGCCCACCCTTAAAGCAGGCTCATCGTCTAGGCGTGTGTAGGCCTCGCCCAACTCGCGGTACATCTTGGGGGTGAAACCGTTGCGCTTGTTGGGTCGGTTGATGCCGATCAACAGCACGCCGTCACGCACTTCCAAGTCAATGCTGCCTTCAGGATGAATGTTTGTCATAAATCGCCTTGCACTCAGAATAAAGACAAGTGCACCCCGTGCACTTGACCCACATCAATATTGGTAAACGCCGTGACCGGTCTTGCGACCCAAACGCCCTGCAGCCACCAACTCTTTCAGCAAGGGGCAAGGACGGTATTTGCTGTCGCCAAATTCTTTGAGGTACACCTCCATCACGGCCAAGCACACGTCAAGACCAATCATGTCGGCCAAGGCCAGCGGGCCAATGGGTTGGTTACAACCGAGCTTCATGCCAGCATCGATGTCGTCGGGTGTGGCCAAGCCTTCTGACAACACAAACAGCGCTTCGTTGATCATGGGCACCAAGATGCGATTGACCACAAAGCCCGGCGCATTCTTCACCGTGATGGGGGTTTTGCCCAAAGCGGTGGCCAAGGCATGCACGGCATCGTGGGTGGCATCACTGGTTTGCAAACCGCGAATGATTTCCACCAAAGCCATCATGGGCACAGGATTGAAAAAGTGCATGCCAATGAAACGATCGGCGCGGCTTGTGACAGCGGCCAATTGGGTGATCGAAATCGACGAGGTGTTGGAAGCGATGATCACATCAGGCGCCAGCATGCCGTCGAGTTGCTTCAGAATTTTGACTTTGAGGTCTTGGTTTTCAGTGGCCGCTTCAATCACCAAGTCGGCTTGCTTTAAATCCTCATACTGCGTGCTGCCCTGAATTTTGGCCAAGGCAGCGGCTTTGTCAGCCTCTGTGATTTTTTCTTTTTTAAGCAAGCGGTCCAAACTGCCAGACACTGTGGCGATGCCCTTGGCCACTGCCGCTTCAGAAATGTCCACCATCACCACCGGAATGCCTGCGACGGCGCATGCTTGTGCAATGCCGTTGCCCATGGTGCCCGCGCCAATGATGCCTACTTTTTGAATGATCATGATTTGAAAAATGAAAAGTTAAGAAAAAGAAAATGACAACCGAGCATCAAGCCCTGAAACGTTTGCGCGTTAAGGCCAGTGCCACCCAAAACGCAGCCGCAGCAACACCCACCAGCAAACACACGTTGCCCACAAAGTGTTGGGGCCATTGATCGAGGAAAAGTGGCCGCACCATTTCAACGGCGGCCGTCAATGGCAAATACGAGGTGATGGTTTGCAACCACTCAGGCAATTGCGTGCGCGGAAAATAAATGCCCGACAAAAACATCATGGGCGTGAGAAACAAGGTGAAGTAATACGTGAAAAAGTCGTAGCCTTTTGCCAATGCATTGAAGATCAAAGCAATGCAGCTGAAGGTCACCCCCACCAACCACAAAATGGGCCACGCCAACAACAATTTCCAGCTGTGCGTGATGCCCAACACCAACATGACGCCCAAAATGGCGGTCACTGTGAAGATCGCTTTGTAAGCGGCCCACAGCATTTCGGCCATCACCACATCGTCGAGGCGAACCGGTGCGTTCATGATGCCGTCCCACGTCTTTTGCATGTGCATGCGAGAGAAGGCTGAATACAAAGCTTCAAAAGACGCCGCATTCATGGCACTCATGCAAATGCTACCGCTGGCCAAGAACAAGATGTAGGGCACTTGCTGCCCGCCGGTGTTCACCTCGCCCACCAAAGCACCCAGGCCATAGCCAAAGGCCACCAACCACATAAGGGGTTCGGCAATGTTGCCCACCAAACTGGGAATGGCCAACTTGCGCCACACCAACAGATTGCGCAAGAACACAGGCCACCAGCGCATTGAGAGTTGCGGCGGCGCCCATACTGAAGGGATGACATGCTGTGTGTTCATCATGCGTTCTCCCTGATTTGACGGCCGGTGAGTTTCAAAAATAAATCCTCCAAATTGGCAGGGCGGTGCAGACTGCGAATGTGCGGCCAAGCATGCAATGCCAGCAGCAAAGGCTCAGCTTGTGAGGTATAGAAAAAGACCGTTTCGCCACTAACTTCAACACGCGCCGCATGTTGTCTGAGTGGCGAGTCTTTGGCGGCCAAAGCCAAGGCGCCTTGGCCATACAACTCCACCACATCGGGCTCGAGGTGCTGTGCAATCAAATCGCGCGGCTTGCCTTCTGCAATTTTTTGGCCATGGTCAATCACCAACAAGCGATCGCACAAGCGCTCTGCTTCGTCCATGAAATGCGTCGTGAGCAAAATCGATTTGCCTTCTTGCATCAGCATTTGCAAACGCTCCCACATCAAATGGCGCGCTTGTGGATCGAGACCTGTGGTGGGCTCGTCCAACATCAGCATTTGGGGTTGGTTGATGAGGGCCCGCGCCAAACTCAAGCGGCGCTTCATGCCACCCGACAATTCACCCGGCTTGGCTTTGGCCTTGCTGGTCAAGGCGCCAAACTCAAGCAGCGGTGAAATGCGCGCTTTGATGTCACGGTCTTTCATGCCGAAATAGCGGCCATAGACCAACAGGTTTTCTTCGGCCGTGAAGTCGGGGTCTAAGGTGTCCATTTGCGCCACCACACCCAAGCGCGATTTGATGGCCAGCGCATCTTGGGGCATCGACAAATTGTCGAAGTAAGTGATGCTGCCTGTATCGGGTGTGGTGAGCCCCAAACACATGCGCAAGGTGGTGGTCTTGCCAGCACCGTTCGGACCAATCACGCCCAAGCATTCGCCAGGGGCGATGTGAAACGACAAATCGTTCACCACGGTGTTGTCGCCAAAGCGTTTAACGAGGTTTTTTACGTTCAATAAATCTGTCATCCCTCGATTGTGCCTCGCAGACCCTTAGGCCTGACTGACCCAAGCCATCAGCGCCGTTAGAAATCTGCGAGAACTTGGTGAAGTGCGCATCAATATGTATACTTATTAAAACCTTCGACAAGACTTTGAGAACACCATGAACCCCGCCAACCACTCTGACGCTTTGGGCCGCTTGGAAGATTTGCCAGCCGACTACATCGCCGACATGACCGCCCTGTCCATTGCACCGCTGTGGCCGCAATTGCGCGGGCTGTTACCGCGCGGTAAACCAGCGCGGGCCACCCAGCCTTTTGTTTGGCACTATGCAGAGGTCCGACCTCAACTCATGCGCGCTGGCGAGTTGACACCGATTGAAAAAGCCGAGCGCCGTGTCTTGGTCTTGTGCAATCCGGGCCATGGCATCGAAAAATTGGTGTCCACGCCCAATATTTATGTGGGCATGCAATTGATTTTGCCCGGAGAGGTTGCCCCCAACCATCGCCACACACCCAGCGCCGTGCGCTTTGTGGTGGAGGGTGAAGGCGGCTTCACCACTGTGCAAGGCGAAAAATGCCCCATGCACAAAGGCGATTTGATCCTCACACCGGCAGGTCTGTGGCACGAGCATGGCCACGAAGGCAAGGGCCCCGTGGTCTGGCTGGATGCCTTGGATTTGCCCATGGTTTACAGCATGGAGGCCTCGTACGCCATTGAAGGTCCATCGCAAAATGCCCGCGCTGAGTTGGACGCCTCGCAAACCAAGTACCGCCGTGCAGGCTTGGTGCCCTTTGAGTCTCTTAGCTTGAAAACACGCACCGCATACCCCCAAATTCGTTACCCCTGGGTCGATGTGCGAGAGGCCTTGAATGCCCTCGACAAAGGCACCCCCAAAGACGCTGCGGTTCAACTGGCGTATGTGAACCCCGAAACCGGCGCGCCCTGTTTGCCCACGCTGGGCTTCTCTGCGCAGTTGCTGCGGGATGGCTTGGACTTCAGCCCCCGTCCGCGCTCGGCCAGCTCGGTCATGCACGTCATTGAAGGCCGCGGTGAATCGGAGATCGACGGTGTCACCCTGAAATGGTCAGAAGGCGATACCGTGGCCATCCCCACCCACGCACAGATCAAGCACCGCGCCAGCAACGGCAACGCTTACCTGTTCCATGTGGACGACGCCCCCACCCAGCGCGCCTTGGGCTTTTACCAAGAGTTTTAAGCTGGACATCGCGTCCCATCGCGTCTTGTTGGCAGGCAGCAGGGACCCGGCCTGCAAGCCTCCTACAATAAGCTCCCAAGTGAAACGAGGGAGCCCCTGTGTCCGATCAATTGGCAGTATTGCCGCAATACCTCATGCCCAAGCAGGCCATGACCCAACTGGCGGGCCGTTTGGCCAGCGCCGAGTGGGGCAGTTTCACCACTTGGGTGATCAAACGCTTTGTCAAACGCTACCAAGTCAACATGGACGAAGCCGTTCACGCTGATCCTGCGCACTACAAAAGCTTCAACGAATTTTTCACGCGGCCCTTAAGAGACGGTGTTCGTCCCATGGCTGCAAGCACCTGGGCCTGCCCTGTGGACGGTGCCATCAGCCAATGCGGCCCCATCGAAAAGGATCAAATTTTTCAAGCCAAAGGTCATCACTACAGCACGCGCGCTTTGGTAGGCGGCGATGAAAAGCTGGCTGCGCAATTTCAAAATGGCCATTTCGCCACTTTGTATTTAAGCCCACGCGACTATCACCGCATTCACATGCCCATTGCCGGTAAGTTGCTGCGCATGATTCATGTGCCGGGCGATTTGTTTTCGGTCAACCCCACCACGGCGCGAGGTGTGCCAGGTCTGTTTGCGCGCAACGAGCGCGTGGTGTGCGAGTTTGAAACTGAAAAAGGACCGATGGTCTTGGTCTTGGTGGGTGCCACCATCGTGGGCAGCATGGCCACGGTGTGGCATGGCCAAGTGAACCCTCCACGTCCTGGCATGGTGCGCGAATGGCGCTACGACACGCAAGATGTGCAGCTGCAAAAAGGCGAAGAGATGGGCCGGTTTTTATTGGGCTCAACGGTGGTGATGCTGTTTCCGCAAAACAGCATTCAATTTCCAGCCGATTGGCTCAGCACTCGCCCAATTCGCATGGGCGAGGCGATGAGCAGCATTTAAGCTTCGGTTAAATCTCGATCTTGGAGCCCAACTCCACGACCGAGTTGTTGGGCAATTTCAAGAACTCGGCCGCCGCACTGGCGTTCAAGTGCATTTGCGCAAACAACTTTTCACGCCATGTGGCCATGCCGCCACCGATGGTGGGAATGACAATGTCGCGTGACAAGAAGTAACTGGTCGTCATGGGATCCAAATCAGCGCCATGAACTTTCAACTGCTCCAAGGCCTTGGGCAAATCAGGATCATTTTTGAAGCCATAGTTGACGATCACTTGCCAGCAATCGTGATGCAAGGATTCAATTTCCAAGCGCTTGTTCAAACCAATCCAAGGCACCTCATGGCTTCGCACCGTCACAAACAAATTTTGTCGGTGCAACACTTTGTTGTGTTTGAGGTTGTGCAACAGCGCGTTGGGCACGCTGCCAATTTCGGCAGTTAAAAACACAGCCGTGCCTTCCACGCGGGCAGGTGGCGCTACAAAAATAGCTTCCAAGAAATCGACCAAGCCAAATGAATCGGCCTTCATCGATTCATTCAACAAACGACGGCCATCGCTCCAAGTGACCATGAGCAAGAAAATGCCGCCTGCAATGACCAATGGGAACCAACCGCCTTCAAAGAGCTTCATCAAGTTGGAGGCCCAGAATGCAAAGTCAACCACAAAGAAAAACCCGGTGGCGCCAATGCAAAGTGACAGCGGCAATTTCCAGCCGTAACGAATCACAAAGAAAGTGAGCGTGGTGGTGATCAACATGTCGGTACACACCGCAATGCCATAAGCCGCCGCCAAATTGCTGGAAGATTTGAACAAGGCCACCGCCAACACAATCAAAACAAACAAGCCCCAGTTCACAAAGGGAATGTAGATTTGACCCAATTCCTTCACGCTGGTGTGAAGCACTTGTAAGCGGGGCAAGTAACCCAATTGAATCACTTGTTTGGTGACGCTGAAGGCACCGGTGATCAAGGCTTGCGATGCAATCACCGTGGCCATGGTGGCCAAGCAAACCAAGGGGATGAGCGCCCATTCCGGCGCCATCATGTAAAAAGGATTCTTAACCGCCTCGGGGTTGGACAACAACAATGCGCCCTGACCGAAATAATTCAAAGTCAACGCGGGCATCACGGTGGTGAACCATGCCAGTCGAATCGGCTGTTTGCCGAAGTGGCCCATGTCGGCATACAGCGCCTCGCCGCCGGTGACACACAAGACCACAGCGCCCAAAATGATGAAGGTCGTACCTGGGTTTTCCCAGATGAACATCACGGCATAGTGCGGGCTGATGGCCCACAAAATTTCAGGGTGCGATGCGATGTGGTACAGACCCAAGACGGCAATGGCCGCAAACCAAACCAATGTGATCGGGCCAAAAAATTTGCCAATGCCCGCAGTGCCGCGTTTTTGCACCACAAACAGAACAAACAAAATCAACAAGGTCAGCGGAATGACCGCCTTCTTAAAGGCAGGCGACACAATCTCCAAACCTTCAACGGCAGAGAGCACTGAAATGGCAGGTGTGATCACGCCATCACCATAAAACAGACATGTGCCAAAAATGCCAACCATCAAGAGCACTTTGCGCAAACGCGGCTTGTCCTTAACGGACTGTGAGGCCAAGGCCAACATGGCCACCAAGCCACCTTCGCCATGATTGTCAGCACGCAGCACCAAGGTCACATACTTGACCGACACAATGGTGGTGAGCGTCCAGAAGAAAATAGAAAGGATGCCGTAGATGTTCTCTGGTGTGAAAGCCACATGGCCAGAGCCAAAGACCTCCTTCAACGCATACAAAACACTGGTACCAATGTCACCATAGACCACGCCGATGGCGCCAACGGTCAGGGCCATTAAGGAAGATTTGCTTGAAGACACAAAAAATTAGCCCAGCAACCAGTCTGGGCCTTAGTTCAGAATGACCGCGATTTTGCGCCTGTTTTCAAAAGATTGCCATGGAGTCTGCGCTCTAAAAGACAGCGCTGTCCCCAGTTGTTGCAGTGCAGCAACTGGAGATCATTTACGCATACTTTAGTCGTAAACTTCGGCTTCTGGGTCGGTGGCTTCCAGCTCGTAACTGGCCGCCAACATGGCCAAACGGCCAATCACACCGTACATGTAAAAGCGGTTGGGCACACTGGCACCGGGCTTCATGCCAGGTTGCGGCAAATGCGGCGTGTCGGCAAAAGCCAACGGCACAAAGCTGGCGCCAGGTGCATTCAGGTTCTCGTCCACACCACGCTCGGCATGCACGCGGTAGAAGCCGCCCACCACATAGCGGTCCATCATGTAGACCACAGGTTCGGCCACGGCATCGTTCATGCGCTCATTGGTGAGCACACCTTCTTGGATGATGACGTCGCTGACCACCTGACCGTCTTTGATGACGCTCATCTTGTTGCGCGTTTTGCGGTTGAGCACATCGAGGTCGGCCACATCGCGCACAGTCATGATGCCCATGCCATAAGTGCCATTGTCTGCTTTGACCACCACAAAAGGCTTTTCGTTGATGCCGTACTCTTTGTACTTGCGCTTGATTTTGGTCAGCAAGGCGTCGACGTTGCTGCGCAGTGCCTCAATGCCAAGGCCCTCTGCAAAGTTCACATCGCCACATTGGTTGAACATGGGATTGATGAGCCAGGGGTCAATGCCCAACAACTTGCCAAAACGCTTTGAGACTTCTTCGTAGCTTTGGAAGTGCAAAGTTTTGCGACGCACGCTCCAACCTGCGTGCAAAGGTGGCAAGAGATGCTGCTCGTGCAAGTCTTCCAAAATACCAGGCGCACCGGCCGACAAATCGTTGTTCAGCAAAATGGTGCAGGGGTCAAAGTCTTTCAAACCCACACGGTGCTTGGAGCGCAAGACGGGCTCAAGGGTCACTTGATCGCCGCCTGGCAAATCAATCGTCGTCAACTCTTTGATCTCGGGATTGATCGAACCAATGCGCACATTCAAACCGGCCATGTGGAAGATGCGCTGAAGTTGCGCCACATTGCTCAAGTAGAACGTATTGCGTGTGTGGTTCTCGGGAATGATCAGCAGGTTTTTGGCCTCAGGGCAGATCTTCTCAATGGCCGCCTGCGCAGCTTGCACCGCCAACGGCAGCATCTCTTGCGACAGATTGTTCCAGCCGCCAGGAAACAAGTTGGTGTCCACGGGCGCCAGCTTGAAGCCGGCGTTTCGAATGTCGACCGAGGTGTAAATGGGCGGTGTGTGCTCCATCCACTCCAAGCGAAACCAACGCTCGATAGCGGGCATGGAGTCGAGCACGCGCTGCTCGAGTTCGTTGATGGGCCCGTTGAGGGCAGTGACTAAATGCGGAACCATAGCAGCCTTTGTTAATTTCTCACTTCACCTTCACCCAGTACGACGTACTTGAGTGATGTGAGGCCTTCGATCCCCACAGGACCTCGGGCGTGAAACTTGTCGGTTGAGATGCCGATTTCGGCACCCAGTCCAAATTCAAAACCATCGGCAAAACGCGTGCTGGCATTGACCATGACGCTGGCCGAATCCACCTCGCGCAAGAAGCGCTGCGCATGCATGTGGTTGCGCGTGAGGATGGCATCGGTGTGATGGCTTGAATAATGATTGATGTGGGCAATGGCTTGGTCGAGACCGTCCACCACCTTGATGCTGATGATGGGCGCCAAGTACTCTTCAAACCAATCTTGCTCGGTGGCTTCCACCAGTTTGGCGCCAGCCACTTGCGTCAAGATGGCCTTGGATTTGGGGCAGCAACGCATTTCGACACCTTTGTCGGCATACACCTTGCCAATGAGTGGCAAAAATTCGGCGGCCACGCCTTGGGCCACCAACAAGCCTTCGCTGGCATTGCAGGGGCTGTACTTTTGCGTTTTGGCGTTGTCGGCCACTTTGACGGCCATGGCCACATCGCAAGGGTCGTCCACATACGTATGGCAATTGCCATCGAGGTGCTTGATGACGGGCACTTTGGCATCACGGCTGATGCGCTCGATCAAGCCTTTGCCGCCGCGAGGAATGATGACGTCGACATACTCGGGCATGGTGATCAGTTGACCCACAGCTTCACGGTCGGTGGTTTGCACCAACTGCACCGCATCGGCCGGCAAACCTGACTCTTGCAGGGCTTGCTGCACCAACAAGGCCAGCGCTTTGTTGGACTCAATGGCTTCAGAGCCGCCGCGCAAGATGCAAGCGTTGCCGCTCTTGATCGACAAGCTGGCAGCTTCAATGGTGACGTTGGGACGGCTTTCGAAAATCATGCCGAACACACCAATGGGCACACGCATTTGACCCACCCGAATGCCGCTGGGTTGTTGTTTCATGCCCAAAATTTCGCCAATGACATCGGGCATGGCGGCCAGCTGTTCGCAACCTTCTGCACACGTTTCAAGGACCTTGGGCGTGAGGCGCAAGCGATCGACCATGGGGGCAGACAATCCGGCAGACTCTGCGCGAGACAAGTCTTTGGCATTGTCGATTTGCAAAGCAGCCGTACTCTCGCGCAGCAAGGCTGCCAAGCGTTTCAAGGCTTTGTTTTTTGATGCCGTAGAGGCTTTGGCCATCAAGGCGGAGGCAACTTTGGCCTGTTGTCCGAGGGTCTGCATGGATGCGTTCATGCCCCTATTTTCGCACTCTTGTGCTCAAACGGGGAACTGACGCTCCCAATTCTCAACTTCTGGCAGCCCTAAACAGTCGTTGTACTCTTTGGAAGTGAGCTGACGCGGCTTGGCCGCCAGGGTGTGGCCGTCGGTTTGCAAGTGCTGCAAGGCCTCACGCATGGCAAAACCCACCGCATTGCGCAGCAAGGCGGGGTAAATGGCCAAGGCCACGCCATGGGTGTGCAACTGGGTTGCGGGCAAGCCGAGCAAAGGGCCACCGGCATCGATGTTGACGGTGCAAGGAATGGTCAAAGCAGCTGAGATTTGCTTCAGATCGTCCAGCAAGCCGGGATGGGCTTTCAGCTCGACGAACACAGCATCGGCGCCTGCTTTTTGAAAGGCTTGCGCACGGGCAATGCCTGCTGCCAGGCCTTCGGCGCCCACGCTGTCGGTGCGGGCAATGATCATGAACTGATCGTCTTTGCGCGCCGCCACGGCCGCTTCAATTTTGGCAACAGCCTCGCGGAACGGCAACACACTGCGATCGCCCGGCAATTGGGCGCAGCGTTTGGGCGAAATTTGGTCTTCCATGTGGATGGCTGCCACCCCTGCCGCTTCAAATTCTTCAATGGTGCGGCGCACGCCCACCACGTTGCCATAACCGGTATCGGCATCGCAAATGAGGGGCAAGTTGACGCACGCGGCCACGCGGCGGGCATGACCGGACATCAATGACAAGTCGACCAAACCCACATCGGGGCGGCCCAACAAGGTGGCCGACACGCCGTTGCCTGTCATGTAGACCGCTTCAAATCCGAGTTGCTGCACCATGCGCGCGCCATAGCCGTCGTACACGCCAGGCGCCACCACCGCGGGGCCGCCCTGCTGTGCTTGCTTGAGCTTGGCCCGCAACTGTTGACGCAACTGAGTCGGCGTAAGTGCGCGCTGACTTTCTGCAGGGATTGGCGTTGCGCTCATGCTGTGATTTTCCAATCAGGGTATTTTTTCAAAAAGGGAATGAGACCGCCTTCGGCCAAAATGGCCAGGATGGCTTCAGGCACTGCGCCCAAAGGTCGCACCACATGGCGGTTGGTGACCTCTAGTTTTTGGCCAGCCATGTCGATGCGCAGTGTGTCACCTTCTTCAATACCGGCCACATCGCACTCAATCACGGGCAGGCCATTGTTGATGGCGTTGCGGAAAAATTGGCGGCCAAACGAGGGCGCCACAATGGCTGCCACACCCATGCGACGCAAGATGTGAACAGCTTGTTCACGCGACGAGTTGATGCCAAAGTGCGTGCCCGCCACGATGACGCTGCCCGCGACAAAGCGAGACGCAAAACCGGGTGACACCGCATCAAAGGCTTGCGCAGCAATGAAGGCTTCGTCTTTGCCAGGCAGGTACTTGCCCGAGCAATTAAGGTCAGTGTTGACGTCGTCACCCAAAAGGTAAACACGTCCCTGAAGGGTGTGATCAAGCATGTGAAGCCTCCCATTGGCCGCCCGCCACAGTGCGGGGATCGGTGATGTAGCCGGTCAATGCCGAGGCCGCCACGGTGGCTGCAGAGCCCAACCAAATGTCGGCATCGTGGTTGCCCAAGCGGCCTTGGAAATTGCGATTGGCACTGGAGATGACCACTTCGCGGTCGCCTGGAATCAGGTGATTGGTAATGCCAACGCAGGTGCCGCAACCGGCGGCTTCGACCGATGCGCCGGCTTCGGTCAAAGCTTCGATCAGGCCTTCACGCGCAGCCGCCAGATAAATTTGGCGTGAAGCGGGCGTGATGATCATGCGCACGCCTTTGGCCACGCGCTTGCCTTTGAGAACCGCAGCGGCTTGGCGGATGTCGTCCAAGCGGCCGTTGGTACATGTGCCAATTAAAGCGAAATTGATTTTTTGGCCCACCACCTCGTGCGCCGACACGATGTCGTCGACGGAATGTTTGCGCGCCACTTGCGGGGCCAGTTGCGATGCATCGATCTCAAAGTGATCGGCGTAATGCGCATCGGCATCGGCACTCAAAGGCGCGGGCGTTTTAGCGCCATGGGCTTTGAGCCAGGCAAAGGTTTTTTCGTCGGCCTCGAGCAATGCAGCTTTGGCCCCCAGCTCGGCGGCGTGATTGCACAGCGTCATGCGGTCGTCGATTTCCATGGCCTGCACGGCCGAGCCCACATACTCAATGGCGCGGTAGTTCAGACCTTCTGCGCCAAATTTGCCCAGCATGTGCAAGGTCACATCTTTGGCCCATACGCCCGGTTGCAAGCGCCCTTTGAGGGTGACGCGCACTGACTCTGGAACGCGAAGCCACACTTTGCCCGTGGCCATCACGGCGCTCACGTCGGTGCCTTCAATGCCCGTGCCAAACGCGTTGAAAGCGCCATAGGTCACAGAGTGCGTATCGGTACCAACAATCAAATCACCGCATGTGAGGTGTCCGCCTTCGGGCATGACTTGGTGGCAAATGCCATCGCCAATGTCGTACAAGACACTGCCGTGTTCATCGGCAAATTTGCGCATGGCTGTATGGCCTTGCGCAGCTTCCAAGGTTGGCGGTGGCGAAAAGTGATCGAGCACCCAAGCCGTTTTGTTGGCAAAGGGCAAAGATTTGGCGCCCATTTTTTCAACCATGCGGATGGCATTGGGCGCACGTGCATCGTGCACCATGGCGAAGCTGACGTTGGCCACCACCAGGTCACCCGCGCGGGTGCTTGGCAAACCGGCATGGCGCGCCAATAGTTTTTCTGCGAGGGTCAAACCCATGATGTGCTTTCTGAAAAATTAACTGCCTTTGATGTTCGCTTTGCGAACCACACTGCCCCACTTGTCGCTCTCGGCCTTGATGTAACGGGCCGCTTCAGCTGGCGTGGTTGGCGTAGGCTCTAAGCCCAGCTTGCGCAATTGCGCCACCACACCGGGATCTTTCAAAGTGGCCACCAAGGCCGCGTTCAAACGCTTGATGACTTCAGGTGAAGTTTTGGCAGGTGCCGCAAAGGCATACCAATTGGTTGCTTCAAAACCAGGATAGCCTGACTCTGCAATGGTGGGCACATTGGGCAAAGCCTCTAAGCGCTTGGCACCGGTGGTGGCCAGCGGGCGCAACTTGCCTGTTTGAATGTGCTGCACTGCATCGGTGGGGCTCGAGAAGATGGAGGGCAACACGCCACCGAGCAAATCGTTCATGGCAGGCGCACCCCCGCGATAGGCCACGTGCTGGTTGTTCAAGTTGGCCGCAATTTTGAGCAATTCACCGGCCAAATGACCGCCGCCGCCAATGCCAGATGAGCCGAAGGACATCTTGGAATTTTCTTGACGTGCTTGTTTCAGGTAATCGTCAAAGGTTTTGACATCGCTGGCCGAGTTGACCACCAACACATTGCTGAACACCACGCACAAGGTCAAGGCTGCCGTGTCGGCAACGGGGTCGTAGTTCAACTTGTTCAAGTGCTGGTTCACCGACAAAGAACCCACGGTACCCAGCATGATGGTGTGACCATCGGGCGTCGCCTTGGTTAACAAGTCGGTGGCAATGTTGCCGCCAGCACCGGGCTTGTTGTCGATCACCACGTTTTGCTTGAACAACTCTGTCAACTTGGGCACCATGATGCGGGCCACCGTGTCGGAGCTGCCACCGGGGGCAAAGCCCACCAATATTTTGATGCTCTGTGAAGGGAAGTTGCTGTCTGCTGCCGTTTGGGCTTGCACAGAACACAAAGTTTGGGCACCGAGCAGTGCCACAGTCAATAAGGCTTGACGGCGCAACGACGAAAAAGCAAATGGCATGGCTTGTCTCTCCTGAATTGGGATGCGGTGAGTGTAGGCCCAAGCCCCCTCTTTGCAAGCAAATGACTGGGGTTTGAGCTTGCGTCTGTGAGTTGCCCTCACAGCGCGCCACAAGTCAAATGACTTTAGTTTTTGGCAGCACAAGCGCTGGCTACGCGCAAGGCCAGACGGTGCAATGCTTGCCAGGGGTCGGTAGGCCAATCTGCTACTTTCAAACCTTTGACAATGCCATCCACTTGGTGGGCGTTTTGCAGCAATTGCGCCAGGCGGCTGGCCGACAAACGTGGCAAGACCCGCTCAAATTGTTTTTCACGAACGCCCCAAATGCGTTGCTCGCGCAAGGCCATGGGCAAGGGCTTTCCTTCGGCCATCGCGTCTTTGACGCGCTTGAGCGCTCGAATGTCTTCGGCCAAGGTGTAGTGCACCAACACCGCAGCTTCGCCTTCAGCTTGTAAGCCATCGAGCATGCGCTGCACACGGGCCACTTGCCCCGACAACACCGACTCTGAGAGTTTGAACACATCGTAGCGCGCCACATTGAGCACGGCGCTTTCAACTTGGGACTGCGTCAGCTCGCCTGCGGGATACAGCAATCCCAGTTTTTGAATTTCTTGGTGGGCCGCCAACAAGTTGCCCTCAACACGGTCGGCAAAAAATTGCAAACAATTTTGGCCTTCTTGGCCTGCCACCACGCTTTGCCCTTGCAACTTCAAGCGCTGCGCAATCCATTGCGGCAACTGCGCACGCTCGAGCGAATCAATCTGCACCGTGACCCCGTACTGATCGAGCGCACCAAACCAAGCACCTTTCTTGGTGGCATTGTCCAATCGCGGCAAGATGAACAAGGTCAAGGTGCTGTCATTGCCTTCTGCGGTTTGTGCCAGCTGCTGAATCATGGGGCTGCCTTCTTTGCCAGGCTTGCCCGTGGGAATGCGAATCTCCAACAGTTGCTTGTCGGCAAACAAGCTCATCGAGCCGCCGGCTGCCAACACTTCGCTCCAATCAAAATGCGCACCCGACACCACATGCACACTGCGCTCGGTAAAGCCTTGGCTGCGTGCTGCGGCGCGAATGGCGTCTGCGGCCTCTTGCACCAACAGGGCCTCATCGCCATGCAAGGTGTACAAGCTGCGCAAACCTTTTTGCAAATGCGCTTGGATTTGAGGCAGGGCCAGTTGCATGGGAGAAAACTTTAATCGCGCAACAAGTGCAGGCTTGTCAAAGCGACTTCACGGCGGCCAAGCGTCGCAACATTTGCTGCACGATGTCCACTTGCATGTCGCGGTACATCATGGCTTCTTCAATTTCTTTGGACAAAGCCGCAGACTCCAAGAAGCTCAGGTCGCGCTGCTGCTGCAACTCCACTTCGGGAATCAAATTTTTGCCCTGCGGTGTGCGCAAGCGAAATTTCACTTTCAAGCGCAGTTGCAATTCACGCACTTGACCCGATGCGTTGAGGCCGACCACAACGCGCTCACGAACTTCAGACATCACGTCCAGCACCACCTCACTGGCCGCCATGTCTTTGGCTTCGGTGAAGACGGTCAAGTTGGCATTGCTGGCCAAATGACGGCGCAGGTCTACGCCCAATGCCGATTGACGCGGCAAGATCAGGAACAAAGACTTGAAGGGCAAGTCGGCACTTTGGCGCAACTGAAAACCGCAGCCCGACAAGCCTGCAGCGGCCACGCCACTCAACAGCACGCCACCCGCCAATTTGCGCCCCAAGGTTTGCAGCGATTGGCGACGGGTTAGCAACTGTGGGGCTTTGTTCATGGTGTGTGCTTTGAAGCGATTGGCGTGCGGCAGTGTGCTTACAACACCACGTTGACCAAACGGCCCGGCACCACAATGATTTTCTTAGGCGGCGTGCCTTGCTTGGTCACTTGCTCATGCGCTGCAGCCGCTTGTTCAATGGCGGCTTTGTCAGCATTCGCAGGCACCGTGAGCGAGCCACGCAACTTGCCGTTGATTTGCAACATGAGTTCAATTTCGTCACGTTGCAAAGCCGTTTCGTCCACACCAGGCCAAGCCACATCGAGCAAATCGCCGCAGCAAGTGCCGTAGCCCAACTCGTTCCACAACTGGAAGGCCAGGTGGGGGCAGGCGGGGTACATCACGCGCAGCAAGATGGAATAGCACTCGGCCAAAGCGGCGTTGTCGTTCACATCTTTGGAAGTCGACAGCGGAGAGTCTTCCAACGTGTTGAGCATCTTCATCAGCGCCGACACCACCGTGTTGTATTGCATGCGCTCGTAGTCGTAATTGGCTTGGCGTAGCACCGAGTGAATTTCGAGGCGCAACTTCTTGGCCTCGGCACTGAAGGTGATGGGCTGAGAACGGTCGACTGTGAGACCCACTTTCAAAGCGCTTTCCACTTTGACCGCGTAGTTCCACACACGGCGCACAAAACGGTAGCTGCCTTCCACGGCCGCGTCGTTCCACTCCAAAGTGGCTTCGGGCGGTGCCGTGAACATGGTGTACAGACGCGCAGTGTCTGCGCCGTATTTTTCAATCAGGTCTTGTGGATCGACGCCATTGTTTTTGGACTTGGACATGGTGCCCACGCCTTCGTAATCGATGGCGGTGCCCACAGGCAAATCGCCCACAGCATTTTTCAAACGCGCGCCAATGACTTTGCCGTCGTCGGCCAACACGTGCTCGACATCGTGGGGCCAGAAATAATCCTTGCCACCTTTGTCGGTGCGGCGAGAGTAAATGTGGTTCAGCACCATGCCTTGCGTGAGCAACTTGGTGAAAGGCTCGTCCACTTTGACCAAGCCCAAATCGCGCATCACTTTGGTCCAGAAGCGCGCATAGAGCAAGTGCAAAATGGCGTGTTCAATGCCGCCAATGTACTGGTCCATCGGCATCCAGTAGTCGGCGC
>JACCDX010558555.1_pt1 | contig 30151 bp, 49 predicted proteins | sample 7449681 | NCBI WGS metagenome assembly JACCDX01 (sample SAMN15323450, study PRJNA562643) | freshwater metagenome | isolation source: river surface water | place: USA:Blue River Watershed | collected 2017-08-18
AGGGTATTTTAACCGTTGAGCAAGCTATTGTCTTTTTAATACAATTCTTAAATATACCTGCCGACGTGGCCAAGTCGTTATTCACTCAACAACCCGCGCCAATAACGCAGTTGTCAAAAAAAAAAATTGAATTAGAAAGCTATACCGACTACCCAAAAGAAGCTAGCGAAAACGCAAAAATTGCTTTGCGTTGGGCTGAAGAAAACGGCTGGGGGGACTGCGGTACTGCGGTTGGTAAAGCAAGGGCGAACCAGTTAGCAAATGGCGAACCAATTTCGGCCGAAACTATCGCACGAATGGCAAGTTTTGAACGGCACCGACAAAATAGCGATAAAGAACTAGGCGACGGTTGCGGGCGTTTAATGTGGTTGGCTTGGGGTGGCGACGCTGGTATTGAATGGGCGCAGCGTAAATTAACACAATTAAAAAATCAAAACGTTAGTTTAGTAGCTGAACCGTTAATTGAATTAGGCGAAGAAATCGACCTTGAAGAATGGGAAGAAATCGACTGCGTTCCAGTTAACGAAAGTATGGAATTAAACGAAATTTCGCTTTCGTTGGCAAAGACGTTTTCAAGTTTTCCGAACGCAACCAGCGAACAGGATACTATGTTATTTAAAGTTCGTTATGTTTACGCAGGGAATAAAGACCCCGAACGTGAATTTTGTCAAAAGGTAATGAAAGCCGACAAGGTGTATCGTAAAGAGGATATAATTTTAGCGGGCGATAAAGTTGTAAATCCAGGACTTGGGGCGTATGGTTCCGATACTTATTCGATTTGGCTATATAAAGGCGGTGTAAATTGTAATCATTTTTGGGAACGCAAAATTTATTTACGTCGTAACAATAAAGCTATTAGCGTAAACGAAGCGCGTCGCATGATTTTAGAACTAGACCCAGCCGACAGACCGCTAGCGAAGTGGCAGGAAAATGACCCGCTTGTTGCACAAAGCGCGTCGGAATCAAATAACTATTTTAGATTACAGTAATATGGAAAATCCAATTTTACCGAATAATATCTTAACAAAATATACCCCTATAATGGGCAACGTTGACCCCGATTTGTACAAAAGTTGTATTATCGACGCGCAACGTACACGTTTAGAGGAAATACTAGGCGAAGACCTTTATAGAAAAATATACGACGACTATTTTAACGACGATTTAACGGGCGATTATTTAGAACTTTACGAAAGTTACGTAACGCCTTTTTTAGTTCATCAAAGCGCAGTTGAATACCTTTTAATCGGGGCGTATAAAGTAGGCAACAACGGTATTTATAAGGCGGCAGTCGATAACGCGCAAACGGTTGACAAAACCGAAGTTGATTATTTGGTGCAAAATCAGCGAAATAAAGCGGATATGTATAAGGAACGTATGCAGCGCTGGCTTTGTAAAAACCCGCTTCCCGAATATACAAACAATTCGGACGATATTGTGCCGCCTTTAAAAAATGGTTTTATTTACCGCAAATGGTATCTCGAATAATGACTAGAAAAATAGACAAGCGAACACTCGCAAATATTAAGAAATTAGAAATTTATCTAAAAAAATGCAAACACTCGATTTCGTTACAAAAAGAGGCGACACGTTCGACGAAGTAAGCTTCACTATAAACATAGACGGCGACCCGTTGAACTTGACCGACGCGGTTATTCGTATGCAGTTGCGTAAAAGCGCAGGCGCACCCGTTGCGTTTACACCTGAATTAAGTATAACGGACGCTGAAAACGGGCAGTTTGTTATTGACGCGCAAATTATTGATATTCCCGCTTGCGTTTATAAGTACGATATTGAAATCGAACTTGCTAGCGGAGAGGTAAAAACGTGGATTTACGGCAATTTTACAATTAACGACGATATTACTAGATAATGAGTATAGATATAACAGTAAACGAAACTATTGAGACCGTCGATATAACGGCAAACCTTAACGTTATCGAGGTTAATATAACACGACAAAGCGGTGGCGGTGGCGCAGTTAATAGCGTAAACGGGCAAACGGGTATCGTTGTTTTAGACGCTACCGACGTAGGCGCTTATACAACAAGCGAAGTCGATACTTTGTTAAATGATAAATTCGACAATCCTACGGGCGACAATACGCAATATTTAGACGGTACGGGTACGCCTGTAACATTCCCGACTATACCAAGCGTTACTAATTTAGTTCCATACACAGGTGCAACGCAAAACGTCGATTTAGGCGAATATCAAATAAAAGCGGGGCAATTTGAACTAGACCAAACGCCAACGGGAACGGCAGGCGTTGCGGTTACGCGTTGGAATAACACGATTGGCTCAACCGAAACAACTTTAAAAGGCGGTAACGTAGTGTTAAAAAACGGAGTTGATTTAGTCGCGCGCGTGGTTAATAAAGTAACCCCAAATACAACGCTTACAAAAGCCGCTTATCAGGCCGTTAGGGTAACAGGTGCGCAAGGTCAACGTTTAGCCGTTGCGTACGCACAGGCCAACAACGACAATAATAGCGCGGACACTATTGGCTTGGTTTGTGAAACTATATCAACGAATCAGGAAGGGTTTATAATTACCGTAGGGCAATTAGAGGGAATCAATACAACGGGTTCGCTTCAGGGCGAAACTTGGAACGACGGGGACGTTTTATATTTATCGCCAACGACTGCGGGCGCAATTACAAATGTAAAACCAACGGGCGCGACTGGTCATATTGTTGTTATCGGTTACGTTGAATATTCGCACGCAAACAACGGTAAAATTTATGTTAAGGTTATGAACGGCTGGGAGTTGGACGAATTGCACAACGTTAATATTACAAGCGTTGCAAATAACCAAATTTTAGCGTACACGTCGGCAAGTTCGTTATGGGAAAATAAAAGCGTAGAAACTGCTTTAGGATTTACTCCCGAAAATGTAGCAAATAAATCTGATAGCTTTACGAATTCGAGCAGTATAACATTTGCAAGTACAAAGGCTTTAGTTGATGGCTTAGCTACTAAAAGAACTATTGTTTTTAAAAAAAATACAAATAGTACTGCGGTAACGGGGACTACTTCTGAAAGTATTTTGGAAGCTATTACTATACCAGCTAATACTTTTTTTGTAGGCGACATTATTTATTTTTTGACACGAATCCAAAAAACAGGAACAGCTGGCGTAATTAATCAGAAAATTCGGATTTCAAATACAAATAATTTTGCTACTGCTTTAGTCTTAGCGATAAACAACCCTTCATCTGCAAATACATTTATTTATTTAGAAAGAGATATTAGAGTTAAGTCAGGGAATGTGTTTCAAGTACTTGCAAATGGTCAAAATGCAGCATCGGATAAATTAAATATTGGAGCTTCTTTAACAACATTAAGTATCGACCCAACACAAATTATTTATATCTGGATTTCTGTTCAATTAGGTAGTACGGCAGATTCTGCGGTAAATACTCAGTATCAAATTGAAAAAATATAACTATGAAACGATACTTTTTAATTAAAGAATTAGACACATTGGAAGTTTATGTAACTCAACCATTGGAAAAACAGCCTAAAGACTCAATAGAATTTTTCGAAAACACATTTGTAAAAGCTGGTTTCGACATATATCCTAATCCATTGCGAATTGTTGAAATAGCTACGCCAGAACAAATTGCAGAGGCACAAAAAGAATCAGTACCAAACGAAGTAGCTCTATGGAAAATAAGGTTTGTATTATCGCAAATGCAGTTAGAGCAATCGGTTACTGAAGCTATCAACTTATTAGAAGAACCACAAAGAACAGCAGCGACTTATATTTGGAACTTTGGCACAGCAGTAGATAGGTATTCTAATACGGTTATATTTATTAAAACAGCTTTAGGGTTAACAGAGCAAGAAGTTGATGATATATTTATTAATGCGGATAAAATAACATTATGAGTAGAAAGGAGTTTATAGATGGTTTACAATCAAAGTTTATCTCCAGAAAGTTACTTGTATTTTTAGTAGCTTGTGGAGGTTTATTTAGTGGTAAATTGACTTCGAGTGATTTTGTTGTAATAGCTTCGACGTATATGGTTGCGCAAGGTGGTAAGGACGTGTTAACGGAATATTTTAAAAGCAAAAGTAATGGATAACGATTTAAAACTAGTAAAAGCCGAAATCGAACGCATACGTCAACACATGGATTTAAACAAAAAAGCGACCGAAGAAAATACCCAGCTTTTAGTTGATATTAAAACAACGTTAGTCGGGAATCATTTAAACGAGGGCGGAATGGTACGCGAACAAAAACAAATAAAGGCCGACGTTGAGGACTTACAGGACTTTAAAAAAGAAGTAAATGTTTATATTAAACAAGCGAAATATTTTTTAGGCGTTATAATTGGCGCAATCGTAACTATTGCAATTAAATTATTTAGCAAATGAAACTAGACGAACTAGGTTATAAATTTATAACTAAACACGAGGGGTTAAGTTTAAAACCCTACCTTTGCCCAGCCAAAATACCGACAATCGGCTACGGCAATACTTACTATCCAGACGGCAAACGCGTTACTTTATTAGATAAACCAATTAGCAAAGCGCAGGCGTTAGAAATGTTTAAATATATCGCGGATAGGTTCGCGTTAAGGGTTGACAAATTAGTAACGGCAAACATTACGCAAAACCAATTTAACGCGCTAGTTTCGTTCGCGTATAACGTTGGAACGGCTAACTTCGAAAAATCGACTTTGTTAAAAAAGGTAAACCAAAACCCGAACGATTTTGAAATACGGCACGAGTTCGCTAAATGGGTAAAAGCTGGGGGCAAAAAACTAAACGGGCTTGTTAACAGGCGAAGCGAAGAAAGCGCTTTATATTACACCGCTAATTAAAGCGGTTTTTTTATACCCAGTCGGGTAACTTTTAACTTACTTTTTATTGTTTTATACCCTATCGGTTATTTAGAATTATTATAAATTATTATTAAAGTGTTGTTTAATTAAAATAACATTGTATATTCGCTTCATAAAACTTTTTAAACTATGGAAGAACAAATTAAATTTTACGAATGGTTGCTGAAAATCGGCAATATTTATTTAAACGACAACGAACGAATGGTTCGCGCTTTCGAAATCATTAACCAAAACAATTAAGCTATGAAAAATTTAAAAATTCAACTAGTTATCGCGGGTTTGTGTTTATTAGGAATTACAGGCCTTGCAATTTTAAACACGTTAATTAACGCATTGTTATGATAAACAAAAAAAAATATATTAGCCCCGATATTGCGCAAGCGTTGGGGCTTAATATTAACGCGACAAATCGCTATCGTTTGAACGCTGAAAAAACAGCTATGTTAAAAGAACTGCGCAAAAATTTAGGGCTATTAAAAGCCAACGCGCTGGCAAACGTTGAAGTTTCAAACGTTCCGTATTATTGGGACAAGTCGAAAGATTTATCGGTATTTATTAAAAACCCGTTATTTGACCCGAATAAAGATTTTATCGCGCTTAAAACGGAGTTAATCGACGATGTTAAGAAATACGCACCGAAATATAAAACGTTCGAACGTGAACACATAAACGAGGGGCATTTGTTTTTAATTGACCCAGCCGACGTGCATATTGGTAAACTATGCAGCGCGTTTGAAGTTGGCGAAACGTACAACAATCAAATAGCCGTACAACGTGTTTTAAGCGGTGTTAACGGGCTTATTGATAAAATACGGGGGTTTGATATTGACAAAGTGAATTTAATCATAGGAAACGATATTTTACACATCGATAACCCGAAGCGCACAACAACCAGTGGAACACCACAGGACACTGATGGAATGTGGCATTCAAATTTTATAATTGCAAAAAAATTATATGTTGATGTCATTGAACGGTTGTTGCAAATTGCGGATGTGCAAGTCACTTATAATCCATCAAATCACGATTACACACACGGATTTTTTTTGGCACAGGTGATTGAAGCGCATTTCAGCAATTGCAAACAGGTGACATTTGACACATCAATAGCACATCGGAAGTATTATGTTTATTTTGATAACGTAATAGGTACAACACACGGGGACGGGGCTAAATTACAGGACTTACCTTTGTTAATGGCACACGAAGCCCCGAATTGGTCGGAATGTAAAAAACGCTATTGGTACACGCACCATTTGCACCATAAAGTCGCCAAAGATTTTATGGGCGTTACGGTTGAAACTTTACGAAGCCCCAGCGGTACGGATAGCTGGCACCATAGGAACGGTTACGAACACGCACCGAAAGCAATAGAGGGCTTTATACATCACAAACAACACGGACAAATAGCACGTTTTACGCATTATTTTTAAAGATATGGAAGTATATAAAACACCTACGGAAAAAATACTTTTTATTAAGTATAAAAAATGGCTTTATTCGGATAAGTTAATACCTGAATCGGTTATTGATGAATATAAAAACGACTTAAAAAAATTAAGAAAATGGAAAAACCAAAACATTATCCGCAAAATTACGATGTAATTGATTTTGTAAAAGCTAAAGATTATTTAAACCAATTTTAAAACAAATAACAATTAAGAAACCAATTGCAAGGTTAAGTGCTACAAATATTATGGAATTAAAAAGAGAATTATCGTTAGGAGAAAAAAGGTTAAGAATTAATTTCGATGACGTATTGATAAATGAGTGTAGTGAGCAGTTAAAACTAAAATATGAACTCGCAAAAGTCATAAATCGAATTGATGCTCTTGAACAAAAAGGAAGTGAACACGGCAGATTGAAATCATTAGCAATGACCGATATTGAAAATGCTTCAATGTGGATTACAAAAGCATTTACTCACGAAAATTAATTATTTTGTTGTAGGATGCTATGCGGTTTGTGTAGCATCTCGTACAACGTATCGGTGCTTGTAGATGCCAGCCTACACGCATTTTATTTTCGGCTGGTATTTACAAACACCTGTTATAAGAAGTAGCGGGTAAATTAAAATAAACAATTTAAAAACAAATAAAATGAAACAAACAGTAGTAGAACAATTAGGAATTGCATTTAGACAATGGCAAAAAGAATGGGATAATTTTGATAAAACAGGAAAAGATAAACCTGTATCATACGATAAGTTTATAAAACCATTTTTAGAAATGGAAAAGCAACAACGAGGTTATAGTGATGAAGAAGTAATTGAAATACTTAAGAGAAGAGAAGAATATACTTCACAAGCACCTAAAACTGATTGGTTCTCAATATCTAAATGGTTTAAACAATTTAAAAAGAAATAACAAATAAAAATAAAAACAATGGAAGCATTTGGAATTTTAGCAGGAATAGCCCTTTTATTTGTAGGGTTTGGGATTATGGTAAATGGTGGAATAACAATAACTATAAAAAAGAAATAATTATGAAAAAAACAAGAATAATAAAAAAAACAATGCTTGATGGTAAAATAGAATACACCATACAACAACGACACTTTATATTTTTTTGGTGGTGGGTAGATGCTTGGATTAATTCAATTTCAGGAGCAAGTTGTACAGATACTTTTTCAACATTAGAAGAAGCTAAAAATAATTTATGTTATTTTGATGGAACTAAAATAAAAAAAGAAATAATAATCATTTCAAAAGAAGACCCTAAACAACAAGATGAATTTGCTATTGGGTTTGCGGAGTGGTGTATTAAAAAAAGAATAGATTTCTTTGACAGTACAGAAATTGGAGAAACATACACTATCAATGGATTTGTAAGCAAATATAAAATGAGTGAACTATTAGAAATCTACAAAAAAGAAAAAGGATTATGAGAAAATATTTTATTATCGCAATTTTGACAATGCTATTTATTTATTTAGCGTTTGCATTTGTAAAAGCTGATTTAAATGCTTTTAATTGGAAAGAGGAAGTAAGATTTTTATTTGTGTGGTTGGCAGTTTCTTTTGCTGCACTTTTAGTATCAATTAATAAAGCTATTGATTTTGAAACCAATTAAAAAAGAAAAAGGATTATGACACTAAAAGAAAAGTTTCAAGAAGAACCTGTTGTTGTTTATCAAGAAAGTTTTATACTAACAAATCAATCAGCAGAACAATTGGTTGAAATAGCAGATGAGTTTGCTATTGGATTTTTAGATTGGTATGGTGGATTAAGATTAGACCAAGTAGATGGTAAAGAAACAAAAGAACTATTAGAAATCTATAAAAAAGAAAAAGGATTATGACAAAGAAGCAATACATAGGAGCTTATTTAGATGGGTATTTCTCTGATAAAAAAATCCCTTACGGCTTTAAGTATTTTAAAATACTTGAACAAGCAGAAGAGAAAGCAGAAAAGAAATTCAATGAATACAAAAAACTTAAATTAAAATGACACCAAAAGAAAAAGCAAAGGAGTTACTTAATAAGTTTAATTTTGAACACAAAGACAAAAAATATATTTTATACCAAACGCCTGAAGAAAGTATAAGATGCGCTTTGATAGCAGTTGATTTGGCGATAGAAGCAGCGATTTTATATGTTAGTCAAGAAGTAGCTTTTGAGAAATCTAAAGAGTATTGGCAACAAGTCAAACAGGAAATTTTAAACTTATAACCTTAAAATATTATAATTAAATAAGAGTATAACCTTAAAAACACTTAAAAAAATGGCCGATATTAGTAAATGTAACGACGTGCTTTGCCCTTCAAAAGACAAATGTTTACGCTACACCGCGCCCGCTGGAATGTGGCAAAGCTATTCGAATTTTAATCGAAATGCGGACGAACAAAATTGTAACTATTTTATAAAAAACGAAGAAAATGACCCATATACAAAGGATAAACAGGATTCTTAATTTTTACGAAAAAAGAGGCGTAAATAAAGAAAGCGTTAACGCAGTTAAGTACAAACTTTTAAAATCAAAATATGAAAAAATTTATAATAGCGCTGGCGGTCGTTAGTTTAACCGCATGCGGTTCCCGTAAAAGCGAAGTGCAAAAAGAGAACACCGAAACCAAATCGGAAAACAAAACCGTAATCGTTGAAAATCGCGACGTACAAACCGTTAACGATACACAAACCGTTGAAATAATACCGACGGACACAACTGCAACGGTAAGCGTTAAAGATTCAATTACACCGAAAGGCGCAAAAATACGCGTTTTTAAGCTAAATAAAGCGCGTTTAATAGTTTCCGATACAAAGACAGTTCAGCTTGATAAAACTGCCGTTAAAACAACTAAAAACGTTAAAGCAATTAAACGGCAAAATATCAAACATAAACACACCCAGCGCGAAGTTTGGCCTTATTGGTGGTTATTTTGGTTAATCATTTTAGTATTGATTTACTTATTCGCGCGCTTTGTAGTTTTGAAAAATTATTTATAATCGTTCTAAATTACATTAACGTGTTGTTTAATTAAAAAACAGTTGTATATTTGTAAAACAATTTAAAACTATAAACAAATGAAAACGAACGAAATCAACGCAGTGGAAGTATTAGCAAAAGCGCTGGAGTTTTTAATCAGCGAACAGGACAAAGCGTACTTTTTAAAGCAAGTCGAATTTTGCAAATCACTAGAACAAACCCAAAAAAAAATTCAGTTTAACGACGGCGTTTTACACGCTTTAAATACCTTGAACAATGGCAGGCCGTAAACCTAAATTCGAAAACGTAGAGTATAAAATGTTACGCGTTCAGCGTAAGGTACCGACGAAAGCGTTTAACAATATTCAAACCGAAGTACAAATTTTAATCAATAAACTACAATCGGAAGCGTTGAAAAAATGCGATTCCGAAGCTTTAAAAAACTAAAATAAAAAATAGTCAGGTGGCGGAATAGGTGCTGATGTGCTATTTATAGACGATGCTTAATATCCTAATGGTAGACGCAACTCCGAGCTACTTGCAAAAGTGAGTGATTAGATAATCGTAAGCTAATCGTACAGGTTCGAATCCTGTCCTGACTACTAACTTTAAAAAACTAATTTATAACTATGGGAACTGAAGAAATGAACTGGTGCGGGAACCCCGCCTACGAAAAAACTAACTACGAAAGCGAAATACAACCGCTTAACCGCTTGGCTGACGTTGAAAACTTTTACAACGAAACTGGCGAAATTCAACCTATTGCCGATTTTTTAAGTAATTACGAATTTAAACTTCGGCAAATTGTTGTAGGTTTGGAATTTTTACACGAGTCGTTTAAATATTCGCCAAACGTTTACGCTTATAACAAACTAGAACGCGAACTAATCAAACTAAAATCTTTATTATGACTATTACCGAAATTGCATACTTGCTAAATATAAGCCCCGACGGTGTTCGGTTGCGTGCGAAAAAATTAGGTATTTTTAGCGCTTATAAGGATTACGATAACGACGAGGTTAACCAAATACGTTACTACGAAAAAAAACCGCGCAAAACGGCTCCAAATGCGTTACCGCCTTACACTTATAACATAGTAAAAGCGTTCGACGTATTGCGACCAAATAACACTTCGGTAAATATTGCCGAATATACAGGGATAAACGTAGTTTTAGTTAACCGCGTCCTAGATAAATGGTTTTCAGGTAAAAATTTACTAATTAAATCAAGATTATAACTATGAGCAAACTGCCAAAAATTGCCGACCTTTATAACGACAAGTTACAGGTCAGCCGAAACGACACCTTTGTTACGTTGTTGAACCAAGCGCCAAAACCCGAATGGGTTAAAACGCACCCGTTTATTAAAGGTTATAAATACCTACCGATTGAACGGATTGAATACCTGCTTAAAAACGTATTTAAACGTTACCGAATTGAAGTAACAGGACAAGGAACCGCTTTCAACGGTGTTTGGGTTAGCGTACGCGTGCATTACTTCGACCAAGTTAACAACGAATGGAGTTATCATGACGGTATAGGTGCTATGCAATTACAAACGTCAAAAGGTACAAGCCCTGCCGATTTAGCAAACATAAACAACGGGGCGTTATCTATGGCATTCCCAGCAGCCAAAACCGTAGCAATAAAAGACGCTTGCGACCACTTCGGAAAATTATTCGGTTCCGACTTAAACCGTAAAGAAGAAATTAACTATACGCTTGACGTTACGCTTATACCTATGGACGAGAAGCACCCGAACTGGTTAAAAGTAGTCGAGGCCGTTAAAAATGGAACGGCAACAATAGAACAAATTAAATCTAAATACGAACTAACTAAAAACGCTGAAAATGAACTTACAAAATTTTAAAATCAGGGCAAGCGCTGCGGGTAAACTAATGACTTCCGCACGTTCAAAATCCGAACTACTTTCCGAAACGACAAAAAGCTACGCGAAAGAATGGTTAACAGAGCAAATTTACGGCTTTCGTAAAGAAATCAAATCGAAGTATATTTACAAAGGTTTAGTAATGGAAGATGAGGCAATCGACAAAGCTATTGAGTGGCTCGATTTGCCTTTTGCAATCAAAAACGAGCAATATTTTGAAAATGATTTTATAAAAGGAACGCCTGACTTAATTGTTGACGGTGTTGTTTATGATATAAAATGCAGTTGGGACGCTTACACATTCCCGATTTTTGAAAACGATATTCCAAATAAAGATTATTTTTACCAGCTTCAATGCTATATGCACTTAACAGGTTGCACCAAAGCGGTATTAACTTACGTTTTGTTAAACACACCCGAAGAAGTCGTTTTCGAAACACCGCAAAATTACGACGATTTAGATAAAAAATACCGAATCAAAACTTTTGAAATTGATTACGACCAAAGCGTAATAGATACTTTAATCGAGCGCGTAAAATTAACCCGCGAATATTTAGAAACTTTAATTTAATACTTATTTTTATGGCAAAAATTATTTCCGCTAGTATTGACCTAGCAAAAATTGACAAAAACAAAATCGTAACCACAAACAAAGACGGCCAGCCGTTTGAGAATGGTGCGAAGTATTTAAACATTCAGGTTGTACTTAACGACGAAATAGACCAATACGGGAACGATACGGCAATTCGTATAAACCAATCAAAAGAAGAACGCGACCGCAAAGATAAACCAGTTTATATCGGCAACGGTAAAACCGTTTGGAATAGCGACGTAAACGAAACGAAAGTACATGCGGCCGAAGTAGTTACACCAGCACAAACAATTGACGACGATTTGCCGTTTTAATTTTTTTACTAATTTAGTCGCGCGCAACCGATTAAATAAAACATAACGTTTAAGACGTTTAAACCCCTGACTTATAAGTTGCGCTATATTTCGGGGGTTTTTTATCAAAACTATGGAACTAAATAAAGTATTAAAGTATCTCGATTATTTTTCAGTTATAACCGTAGGCGCGGACAAAACGCCAAACTTCAGATGGAAACGTCAACAAACCGAGAAATTAAGCGCACAAAAATTAACCGAACAATATACCTATGCAGGCGGGAAAAAATACACCGATAACGAGGGAATCGAACGCGAACTAAAAGCCACAACGGGCTTCGGTATTGTGACAGGGTTTGAGTTTCTCGAATGTTTGGATATTGATTTAAAGGTATTTTCAACCGCGAAAGAACAAAAGGAATTTTGGTGCGAATTTTTGCAAAACTTACAGGATAACATTTTAGATTTTGACGATAAATTTATAATCTACAAAACTAAAAATTCGGGCTACCACATTTTATATAAAACTAAACGCGTTGAAGGTAACCTTAAACTTGCTAAATTAAAAGGCCACAAAGAGGCCGTAATAGAAACGCGAGGCGTTGGCGGTTATATTTTCGTTTACCCCGATAACCAAATAAGTAAAAAATCATATTTCGATATTGATTTTATAACCGACGTAGACCACGAAATATTGTTTTCGTTCGCTCGTATGTACAATTACGTTCAGCCCGAAACGGAACCAATACCGAAAAAAGAAAAACAGTTTATAAATTCCGACTTAACAGTTTGGGACGATTTCAACCAAAAAAACAACGTTTGGGACGTTGTAAGCGACGAGTTTACAATTGTTGCAAACAACAAAAAACACATCGTTATAAAGCGCCACAATGCAACATCAGCACATAGCGGTTATATATTTCGCGATACGGGTTTAATGTACCTTTTTTCAACGGGTACAAATTACCCGCACGAAAAACCGATTTCGGCTTTTTACGCTTATACTATTAAATTTCATAACGGGGATTTTTCCGCGTCAGCGTCAGCGCTTTATAAACAGGGGTACGGGTCGAGAATTAAAAAAGAATACCCCGTAAAAGTTGAAGCGTTACCAATAAATAACAATGATTTAATTTTCCCTATTGACGTTTTCCCAAAACCAATTCAGCATTATATTTTGGAGTGCAATAAAAAACTAGATAGCAATATCGACTATATGGGTTGCTCGTTATTGTGGCTTATTTCCGTTTCAATCGGTAACGCTATCAATATAGAAGTAAAACGCGGCTGGGTTGAAAACGGCCAAATTTGGATTTCGTTAATCGGTCGCGCTGGAATTGGTAAAACACCAAGCGTTAAAAATATTATTTTTCCGCTGAATAAAATCAATTCCCGCGAAATATCAAACTATTTTAAAGAGTACGAAAAATGGGAATATTATAACAACCTACCGCCAAAGGAAAAAAAGGAATCTATTGAAATTAACAAACCAATCAAAAAGCAATTTATCGCCAACGATATTACACTCGAGGCGCTGGTTGACTTGCACCAAGAAGCCGACAATGCAGTCGGGGTATTTAAAGACGAACTAGCGGGCTGGCTCAAGGATATGAATAAATATAGAGCTGGTTCCGATTTAGAATTTTGGCTTTCGTGTTGGTCGGGGGAATCGGTAAGCGTTAACCGTTTAACCCGTAAAGGTTCGTTTGTTAAAAGGCCGTTTATTCCCGTTTTAGGCGGTATTCAACCCGCGATATTGAACAACTTTTATACCGAAGAAAACAAAGACAACGGCTTTATGGATAGAATGCTTTTATCATTCCCCGACGCAGTTGTTGAAAATTACAACGATAACGAAATCGAATACGATATAATACAATGGTATAACGATAATATCGTTGCATTTTACGATACGATTAAAACCGTTATAAAACGCGATATTGAGGGAAATATAGAACCGTTGAACGCGCAGTTTAGTCCTGAAGCTAAAATCGAATGGAAGCGGATATTCAACGAAATAACCCAGCACCAAAATAGCGACGAAGAAAACGAGTACCTTAAATCAATGTACCCAAAGCAAAAAAGTTATATACCCCGTTTCGCGCTATTATTACACGTTTTTAACGAGTTTTTCAGTTCAGGCGGTAAAACATTACTAATCGACCGTGAAAGCGTCTTAAAAGCCGAGAAATTGAGTAAATATTTTATTGCAACGGCTAAAAAGGTAAAATTCGACGCTAAACAGGTAAACGAAATTAAAGCAACGGCCAAGCGTGGAAATAGTACGCTGGAAAAATTGCAGCTTATTTATGAAGAAAACAACGACTTTAATCGTTCGCAAGCGGCCGAACTTTTGGGCGTTTCGCGTATGCAAATAAATAGATTATTAAAGCAAATTAGGGGGGTGTAACCTGTAACGTGTAACATTAGGTTACACCTAGAAAATAAAAATTTAAAATGAAAAAAATAAAAAAAATCGGTTTTTTAATAGGTTACACGTTACACTTGCTATTTTTCGCTTATAACGTATTGATTAACAAATAAATACAAACAAAAACAGGTGTAACATAGGTGTAACATTTTAGAGGTTACACGTTACAGTGAAAATTCTTACAAAAATGATTTAACTAATTGAATAACAAATAAATAACTATTTTATGAAAATAACAGAAAAAATAACAATTACGAACGAGGACAATATGCTACTTATGGCACGTTACCCTGACAATTATTTTGATTTGGCTATTGTCGACCCGCCTTATGGGATTGGTGCGGATAAAGCACAAAACAATGGCGGTGAAAGATTTGGTTATAAAAAATATAAAGATTCTGACTGGGATTTTTCTATTCCATCAGCAGAATATTTTATAGAACTTTTTAGGGTTAGCAAAAACCAAATAATATGGGGTGGCAATTATATGACTGAATTTTTACAACCTAAAATGGGATGGATTATTTGGAATAAAATGCAACGAGATTTTAGTTTAGCTGACGGAGAAATGGCCTGGACATCATTTGATAAAGCAATGAGAATTTTTGATTTATCAAGAGGGCAAGCAATACAAGAAAATAAAATAGGCCTTGATAAATTTCACCCTACTGCTAAACCATTATCACTATATAAATGGATTCTTGATAAATACGCAAAAGAAAACGACAAAATTTTAGACACGCATTTAGGTAGCGGGTCAATAGCAATCGCCTGCCACGATTACGGCTTTGAATTAACCGCTTGCGAATTAGACACGGAATACTACGACAAAGCAATTCAACGAATAAAAAACCACGTTTCACAACAAAAATTATTTTAATCATGACAAAAGAAAATAAAGAACTATTGACGAAGCTTTATTTAGTTCACACCAAAAAACAGTACCCAAACTTTCCCGAGTTCGCTATTCCAAAAGAAAAATTCAGCGATACAACCGCCAACGAACTGACAAAAACAATTTGTAAATTCATTACATACATAGGCGGTCAGGCCGAACGCATAAGCAATCAGGGACAATACAGGGACAATTCAAAAATCGAAATCGACGTTGTAGGACGTGCGCGTAAAATCGGCAGCGGAAAATGGACGAAAGGACAAGGTACAAACGGAACGGCTGACATTTCCGCAATCTACAAAGGTATTTCGTTTAAAATCGAAGTAAAGATAGGCAAAGACCGAATGAGCGAAGCGCAATATAAATACAAAGATTCAGTCGAACGCGCTGGGGCGGTGTATTTAATTGCCAAAGATTTCGATACGTTTATAGTTGATTTTAAAAGAGAATTACAAAACAAACTAAAAAAATGACCTACGATTTACCCGATAACACGCCTATACGTTTGGTAGCCGTACACAAAAAAACTTTAAAAAAATACGAGAAAATTGTAACTTTTTACGAATATAAATCGTTATATAAAAAAAAAGAGTATTTTTACTACGCATATCAGGTTTAAAATGTTAGAAGAACTTTCAAAACAGGACAAAAGCTGGCGCGAAATCGCCTTTAAAATTTGCGGGGATAAAGCACTTGCCGACGACCTAGTGAATGATATGTACCTGCGAATGTTCGAACAACAACCCGACAAAATTACAAACGGATACGTTTATACAGTTATAAGAAATTTATTCATAGACCATACCCGCGAACGTTCAAAAATCGTAAATACTGACTTTTCAAACGTCGATATACAAACCGAAGAAGAACAACAACAACAACACCCAACTTTTGAACAAATCGCGGGCGGGTTAACTTGGTACGAAAAAACTATCTTTGTACAGGCAACACTTATCGGCCAACGTGAACTAGCACGAAAAACCGATATACATATACAAACAATACATCGAGTAACAAACGCAGTAAAAAATAAATTATGGGTAGAAGGAAAAAAAATACAGGACTTGGGGACGTTGTGAAAAAAGTTACCGACGCGTTAGGCGTTGAGCAATGCGAACCGTGTAAAGAAAGGCAATTTAAACTAAACAGGTTATTCCCGTTTAAAAAAGTAAAATCGGAAATGAGCGACGAGGATAAAGTTGTATTTGCTGACTTTATGAAGCTTAAAGGCCAGCGGGTTATTGACGGTAAAACAACAACGTTAACACCGAACGAGGCACGATATTTGAGCGATTTATATTTAATATATTTCGGCCTTGACAATAGCAACTGTCCTGAATGTTCAGGGATACATAAAACGATTATAAAAGACCTTTTTAAATTAGCGCAATATGACTGAAAAATTACTATGCTACGGGTTTGACGAAAAAGAAAATTATTACGTCGATTTTCATTTTAACCCTATGGCCGTTGACGCATATTTTATGGCCGACGAGGAAAATATTTCCGTCGTTATTGGCGGGCAAATATACGAGTTGAAATACAACGAGGAACTTTTAAACAACCTAAAACAGTTTAAATAATGGGTAAACCTAAATATATCGAATCGCCCGAAAAAATGTTTGAACACTTTGAGAATTACCGAAACTGGGTAAAGGAAAACCCAATTCGTGTACACGATTTTCGCGGGGGAATGGCTACCGAAGTATTTATCGAAAAAGAACGACCGCTTACACTTGAGGGGTTTTCAGTATATTGTTTTGAACGTGGTATTACTTCAAATATACATGAGTATTTTGCCAATTCACATAAAGCATATACCGACTATACTAGTATCTGCCGCGCGATACGGGAAATTATTAGACAAGACCAAATCGAGGGCGGTATGGCTGGAATTTATAACCCGTCGATAACGCAACGACTAAACAACCTAGTTGAACGAACCGAAGTAAAAGAAATTAAAGAGCAACCTTTATTCCCCGATGTTCATACGGACGACCGCGATAAACAAAATACTGAAGCTTAAGAAATTCGTTAAGGGAGTTCAGGGCGGAACCAGCGCAGGAAAAACCTACGCTATTTTGCCTATTCTTATCGATATAGCTACCAAAAACCCGCAGGCCGAAATTTCCGTAGTTGCCGAATCAATACCGCACCTTAAACGCGGGGCGATGAAGGATTTTAAAAAAATAATGATTTCAACGGGGCGCTTTGTGGATTCCCGTTGGAACGCGTCGGATTTTAAGTACACCTTTGCCAACGGTTCGACTATTGAATTTTTTAGCGCGGATAACGATAGCAAGTTACGGGGTGCGCGTCGCGATTATTTGTACATGAACGAGGCCAACAATATGACGTTTCACGCATACACCGAATTGGCTTCGAGAACTAAAAAATCTATTTGGCTGGATTGGAACCCGACTAACGAATTTTGGTTTCATACCGATTTACAAAATGACTCCGACGTTGATTTTTTAATAATCAACTACAAAGATAACGAAGCTTGTCCCGAATCAGCTTTAAAGTTTATTTTGAAAGCTAGACAAAAAGCCGCGACTTCGTCGTTTTGGGCGAACTGGTATAAAGTTTACGGGCTTGGCGAATTAGGCGCACTTGAGGGCGTTGTGTTTAATAATTGGAAAACAATCGATTCAATACCAAAAGAAGCCGAATATTTAGGCGCAGGGCTTGACTTTGGATTTACTGCCGACCCGACGGCAATGGTTGGTGTTTACCGCTGGAACAATCAAATCATTTTAGACGAGTTAATTTATCAATCGGGGCTATTAAATAGCGATATTATAAAGCTAATTAAACACGATAAACGGAATATTATTTACGCGGATTCAGCCGAACCAAAATCGATTGAAGAAATAAGACGAGCAGGGTTTAACATTAAGCCCGTAAGCAAAGGCGCGGATTCGATTAACTTCGGGATTAACGTACTACAACAACAAGACATTTTAGTAACGTCGCAAAGCATGAATTTAATAAAAGAACTTCGCACGTATTGCTGGGATAAAGATAAAACTGGTAAACAACTAAATAAGCCCGTCGATTATATGAATCACGCAATCGACTCGGTGCGCTATTTCGCTATGATGAGTTTAACAAACCGAAATAAAAAAATAATAATCGGTTAATTTAATAAACAAAACTAACTTTTTACGTTATATAAATATGAAAGTAATTTTGCCCGAACATATTGGCGAAGTAAAGCTATCGCAATACAAGCGTTATAAAAAAATATTACTAGACAATCAGGACGATGAAGTTTATTGCGCTATTCAAATGGTATCGATATTTTGTAACCTAACCGTTAGCGAAGTAATGCAATTACCTAGAAACGAATTTGCGACGATTATAGAGCATTTAGCGCGTATTTTAGACCAACGGCCGCAGTTGGTTAGAAAGTTCAAAATGAAAGGCGTAAAGTACGGATTCGAACCTAATTTCGAAAACGCAAAGCTGGGAGTTTATGCCGATGCCGATTCACTAATTGGCGACGACGATAAAATCGAATTGTTACTTTCAATTTTATACAGGCCAATAATACGCGAGGCGGGCGAACTTTACGAAATCGAACCGTATCAGGCCGACGAAGAAAAAGCGCAGTTATTTAACGAGGTAACTATGGACGTTGTAATTGGGGCGGTACTTTTTTTTTATCGTTTAAACAACGAATTGCTCAAACATTCCCTTCGCTATTCCCTTCGGTCGATGACGGAAGCGGAAGCGTTGGCGGATTTGGCGAACGGTGGGGTTGGTACCACAGTTTTGTACGACTTGCTAGAGAAATCGGAATTAGAGCTTACGAGGTTGGAAATGAACCGCTTTATGAATCACTCACATTACTATCGTACCTAAAAGATGAGGCGATAGAAATAGACAAAATAAATAAGAAATGAATCAATACTATTTAGCACTTGACTACATAAAACGCTCGTTTGAGGGTGCGCCTTTCGTTAACACAATTACGCAAGGTATGAACGTCCCCGATATGGACAAAATGACTATTTTCCCGCTGGTGCATATAAATATAGAATCGGGAAATTTAACCGATTCAGGCGTTGCAACGTTTCGCTTTACGATTGAATGTTTAGACGTTCGCAACATGAGCAAAGAAATTATAACGGATAAATTTCTAGGGAACGATAACGAAATTGATAACCTGAATTGTACGTTCGGGATATTAAACTACGCTATTAGCAAAATGCGTTTAACCAACGACGAAAACAATATTGAACTTATTGCAGTAACCGAACCAACGCCAATACTATTACAATACACGTCAGCACTAGACGGCTGGCGTATGGAAGTAACCGTAAGCGTGCCGAATAACATTTGCGTTTGTTGTGATGAATAAGACCGAAGTAGAAAAAGCGCTAGACGAATTCGGGGCGCGTGTAATAGAAAAAGCGCGTAAACGATTAAGCGACGGGAATACAAACGCGTCGGGGAGTTTATCGAAATCGTTAAAATTCGAAAGCAAAGTTTCGACGCGGTCGTTTGAGTTTGATTTTTTTGCAGAGGATTATTGGAAATTTATTGACGCGGGGGTTAAGGGTAAAGCGACCAGCACAAAGGCGCCAAAAAGCCCGTATCGTTTCGGAAGCGGTACAGGTCGCAAAGGTGGGTTAACTGCGGGTATTGATAAATGGGTTATTCGCAAAGGTATATCAGGAACGCGCGGCAAAGACGGACGTTTTTTAAAACGTAAGGAATTAGTTAGGGCAATAGCGCGCAGCGTGTATATGACAGGAATAAGACCGACGGAATTTTTTAGTAAATCATTTGAAGAAGAATATAAAAAACTTGAGGCGTCAATCGGTCAATATTACGGGAATGATATTGAACAATTTTTAAAGAAAAATTTATAAAATATGTATGTATTTGGGGCGAGGTCGCCTTTTATTTTATCAGTTAACGAGGCGGGACAAACGCAGGCAAAATTAGAATTGTTTTTGTGGCGTAAAGGCGATACGGAACCCGTAACACCTAACTACGTTTTAATCGAAGGAATACCGTCAATAAACGACAGGGAAATATTATACAATTTATCGCCTTTCGTTTCGGAGTTTATCGATATTACTTCAAACGGCACATCGGTTATTGAACCTGAAGACGAAAAAAACTGGCTATTTGTTAGGGCTAAAATTTATGCGTATGTTTCGAGCGCTTGGACGTTGGTCGATAACTTTCCTTTTGTAGCGGTAAATGGTTATTCTAGTTATTTAAGCGGGGCAAACTTTGATATTGCAGCCGATTATTTAGGGTATTTGGCGCCGTTAAAATCGGCCGAAGTAAACGAGGTATATTTACCGTTTCAATATAACCGTTATATTGACGTAGTTGTTGAATCTAGCGACGACGATATATACGTTGATTACACAGTTAACGGTGTTACAACGACCGAATTAGTTTTAGGAATTGGCAACGATATAGATATGATTAAGGTGCCGTTATCATTAAACGGAACGGACGAAATAACCGACGTACGCATTTATAATGAATTGTTATCGGTCGAATATAACATACGTTTAAAAAGAATTTGTGAGGCAAAATATACGCCTGTAATTTGCGACTTTATAAATCAATTCGGGGGTTGGGATTTTATTACATTTTTCAAAAACCAAACCGAAAGCGTAAACACGGAATCAAAGACGTACGGGTTATATCAAAAAAATTGGAATTATAACGCAAGCGTAGGCCAAAAGAAAGAATTTAATTTTAAGCAAACCAAAACTGTAAAACTTTCTACGGGTTACGTTCCTGAAAACTACAATATTTTAATCGAGAACTTAATGGCGTCGCAAACGGTTTTAATTGGCGGTAAACCCGCGCTTGTTAAATCGAAATCGCAAACGCTTAAAACGCAGTTGAATAACCGCTTAATCAATTACGAAATTGAATTTGAATTGAATTACAACTTAATAAACGATATGCAATAATGATAGTTGAATTATACGTTTACGTTGACGGGGAACCGCACCGCGTTGAGTTGTTTGACGACGAAAAAATTTCGGTAACGCAAAACGTGCAAAACTTTAAAGATATTGCGAAATTATTTTCGGATTATTCGCAATCGTTTACCGTTCCAGCGTCGCCACGAAATAACGGTATTTTAAAACACTGGTACGAAAGCGCAATCGAAAACGGTTTCGATTCCCGCTATCGTTATGACGCGTTTATTAAAATCAATCAATCAACTTTTAAAGTAGGTACGATTCAGCTATTAAGCGCGACTATAAAAGACCGCCAGCCGACCGACTATAAAATTACATTTTACGGGAAAGTAAAACAAATTAAGGACGTTTTAGGCGACGACAAATTAAGCAATTTAGATTATAGTTCACACTCTATACCTTATACGGGTTATAACGTTAAGTTACAAATTGAATCAACTGGATTCAGTAGTTTACAATTTCCTTTAATAGCACATGACCGACTTTATACTTACGGTGGCGGTGCGAGTACCGATATTACAACAACCGCAGGCGCGATAAATTGGACGACGTTATTCCCTGCGTTTCGGTGTTTGACTATTTTACAACTAATGGAGTTGCAATACGGCTTTGAGTTTTCGCAGTCGTTTTTATATTCCGACCCGTTTAAGTTTTTGTATTTGCTTTACAAAAACGCGGAATCAATGACCCAAATAAGTGAACCGATAAAGGTTAACTTTACTTCAAAAACTACGGGGTTTGATAGCGTGAATTTAACGACCGACGAAATAAATTTTAAAAAAAATCAAATTGTTAACGGTGTGGCTCGCACTTTATTGCAAGCCAAACTTCGAATAACACCCAGCACAAACACAATCGGGTATCGAGTTCGATTTTATAAAGACGGGGTATTCCATTCCGAATGGGCGGACGAACTTTACGGTCAACAGGATATCGATATATTTTATTTAAAAGACAACGAAAAAATAACCGCGCACATAGTTAGCAATTCGCCTTTCAATTTTACGACTGGATTAGTTTTTGCGTTTACAACTGCAACACCAACACCTTTTCAATTTATAACATTTAGCGCCAGCAGCAACACGCAATCAACTATTGACGCTTTAGACCTAGCCAACTACGCACCCGATTTAAAGCTTTACGACTTTTTTATGGGGCTTGTTAAAATGTTTAATCTAGTTATCATTCCTGACGGTGAGAACAATTTTAAAGTTTTACCGCTAGAAGAATGGTACAATCAGGGCAACGTTATCGACTTGACCGAGTACACAATAACGGAATCGATTAGCGTTGAGCAGCCAAAAATATTTAAAGAATTAAATTTCAAACACCAAAAAAGCGAATCAGTAACGAACTACGGTTTTCGGGAAAACTTCTCAGCGATTCGCGGGTACGATTGGGGCGATTTAGTTTATAAAACCGACTTTGATACAACGACGGAAAAATACGAAGTATCTACACCTTTCGAAGATGTGTTATTTACAACCGAACAGAATTTTCAATGGGCAACGCTAAAAAATAAAACGCTAGAAAATTACATACCTAAAAATATGTTAATGTATTGCAACCTTTCGCAAGCCGTTAACCCGCCTATTAAATATTACGACGGAACGAGTACTGTAAACCTAAATCAATACGTTAGATTTTCAAACGAACGCCTTACAAATTTAGGCGTTAACGCTTCGATAAATTTCGGAATCGAAAAAAACGTTTGGAACCCTACGCAATTTTCAACGGGTTTATTTGATTTATATTACCGCGCTATGGTTGAGGGGTTATACAACCCGAAATCGCGGTTGATTAAATGTAAAATGATATTACCAACGTCGATACTTTTATCGTTGAAACTTAACGACAAGGTTGTAATAAAACAAAAGCGGTATATCATTAACAATTTAACGACGGATTTAACCACAGGCGAAACGGATTTCGAACTTATTAGCGATTTTAGACCGCTTTCGATTGACGACGATAACCGACCTACGGGAGTAACAAACGTAAGTCAGGTTAATTTATTAAGCAATAACGAACTTGCGCCCGTTGATTTTTACCTTAACGAGTTTGTTAAGTTTGATATTTTAGATTCGGGCGATTGGTTAAGCGGTGGCTATCCGACTAGTATAGGGAATGTGGTACCGATTTCGGTTGTTATTACTGCGCCTGAAAATACCGAAACTTTAAACCGATTTTCGACAATTTTAGCGACGTATTACGACAAAGATGACAACGAGTATCCGTTTGGTTTACCCGTTATACAAAACAGTTATTTCCCGCTGGAGTTGTTCGCTAGCGAAGAAGAAATAACAGTGGATAACACCGCGCAAACTATTGACCCCGAAATTTATATTGGGTTAAATCAAAAAATGAGTATTGAAATGCCGACGGGTATAACTTGGGCAACGGCAACGGACGTATTCGATGTTACGGTAAATACAAATTTTGAAATTGAAATTGACCAAAACACAACGGGCTTGCAACGGACTTTCTTTTTAACAATTACCTACACGTCGCCACTAGAAACGGTTTACATAAAACTTTTAACAATTACACAAAATGCTTAATCAATTAGGGGATATGCTGCGCCTTATCGATATTAAGGACGTACAAAGCGAAATAATCGCAACGGCAAAAGGAAAATACCAATACGAAAAAAGTTTCATTAAAAACATAGTTAAAACATGGCGATTGAAAAAGTAATAGATATAACGGTCAATGCGGAACCAGCAGTTGAAGCAACTAAATCGCTTAAAGCACAACTTCGCGAAGCGCAAGCAGAAGTTGCTGCGTTATCGGATAAATTCGGGGCAACGTCAAAGGAAGCCGTTGAAGCGGCCAAACGTGCAGCTGAATTAAAAGACCGAATAGGCGACGCGAAAGCGTTAACGGACGCGTTTAACCCTGACGCAAAATTTAAGGCGCTTACTTCGTCGCTTGCTGGGGTTGCTGGTGGTTTCGCTGCGGTTCAGGGTGCTATGAATTTATTTGGAACTGAATCTAGCGAAGTCGAAAAAACGCTTTTAAAAGTTCAGTCGGCTATGGCTTTGGCGCAGGGCTTGCAATCAGTCGGGGAATCAGTCGACGCGTTTAAACAATTAAGCGCAGTAGTTCAGTCGTTAACAGTAGTACAAAAGATTTCAACCGCTGCGCAGTGGCTTTGGAATGCCGCTATGGCTGCGAATCCTATCGGGGCAATCGTTGCCGCTATTGCCGCTTTATTGGTTGCGGGTTATAAGTTGGTTAGTTACTTTATTGAATCGTCCGAAGCGAATCAGCAAGCGATGCAGGCGACAAAAGAAAACACGCAAGCATTAAAAGAACAAGCCGCGCAAGCTGAAAAAACTAGTAAAAAACTTAACGAATATAATAAATATCAATACGACCTTGCAAAAGCTAACGGGGCTTCTAGTGAATCTTTACGGCAATTAGCTTTACAAAATGCGAAAGAAGAAGAAGCGTTAGCGAAAAAAAATGTAATGCTAGCACGCGCGACTTTTTTACGGGAACGCGATACTTTGGCAAATTTAAAAGCGAACGACGCTTCCGACGAAGTTATCGAAGCGCAGCAAAAGTTAACCGAAGAAACTTGGAAAGAATTTACTAAACAACGCGACAACTACTATAAACAAAAGGACAATGTTGTTGCGGTTGTACGTCAACAAAATGTTGAAATAGCACAGGAAAACACAAACGCACGTTTAAAAAGAGAAGAAAAAGAAAAAGAATACCGCGAAAAAGAAAAAGAAAGAAAAAAGAAAGAAGCCGAAGAAGAAAAAGAACGCATTAAAAAGGAAAATCAGGAAACGATTGAGCAACTAGAAAAAGCGGCACAACAACAACGCGAATATTGGGACGAACAATATGAAGAAAATAAAAAACGCAGGGAAAAAGAAGCGCAACAAAAACAAGATTTTGACGATGCCGAAGCCGAAACTTCAAAGTTTATAAATGATGAATTACTAAACGATTTACAAACTAGAATTGAAACGCAAAAAGCTATTCAAGAGGGATATTTAAGTTTTGCTGAAAATTCAATAGGTGCGTTAAAAACTATTTTTGCTAAAAATAAAGAAATTCAAAAAGGACTTTTAATTGCCGAGTCGGCCGTTGGTATTGCAAAAATTATAATCAACACACAAGCAGCTAATGCAGCGGCTACCGCTTTGTCGCCTGCAACAAAAGGGGAACCTTTTGTAACAATGAATATAATTAGCGCGGCTTTAGGAATTGCGGCAAATATCGCAGCAACTGCAAAAGGTTTACGAGCTTTAGGCGGTGGCGGTGGTGCAGGTTCAGGCGCTAGTGCTGGTTCTTTAGGTGGTGGCGGTGCAACTGCCCCGTCGTTCAACATCGTAGGCGACGCGGGCGTTAATAGTTTGACAGGTGCGGTTCAGCAAAACAAACAAGCGCCAATTCAAACCTACGTCGTTGCGCAAAACGTAACAACCGCGCAATCGTTGAATCGTAATATCGTAGAAAACGCAACGCTTGGTTAAAAAAGTTTATAACAAATAAATAAAAATTCGTTTAGTAGTTATGGAAACGTATAAAGTTGTATTTAACGAGGGCGAAACGGAAGGCGTTTACGCGGTTAGTTTAGTCGAAGACCCAGCTATCGGGGTTGAGTTTATTAAATTAAGCAAACAAACCGAAGTAAAACTAGCGACAGTTAACGAGGAAAAACGCGTTTTATTAGGGGCGATTTTAATACCCGACTTACCGATTTACCGACGAATGAATGACCGCGAATTTAACATTATTTTTGACGCTCAAACAATCGAAAAAATACAGGAAAATTTTAAAAGTAACGGGTATCAAAACAATTCGACAATCGAACACGAAGGCAAAAATTTAACAGGCGTTACGTTTGTTGAAAGTTGGATAAAAGAAGACGAGCAACTAGACAAATCGGTAAAGTATGGTTTCAGCGAACCCGTCGGAACTTGGTTTATGAAAATGAAAGTAAACAACGACGAAGTTTGGAACGATTATGTTAAAACTGGAAAGGTAAAAGGGTTTTCAATCGACGGGGTTTTTGATTTAGAAAAAATAAATTTAAGCACAAATATGAATTTAGAATCAATTGTAAACGCTATTAAAGACGGTTTTGCGTCTTTAAAATTAAGCGAAGAATCGGTACAAAATACCGAAGTTAGTTTGTCCGAAGAATTACTTGCGGACGGTGTTACAAAAGTATTCGCGGAAGCTTTCGAAGTAGGGCAAGCGGTATTTATTGTAGCCGAAGACGGAACACAAACATCAGCACCAGCGGGCGAACACACTTTAATTAGTGGTAAGGTTATCGTTGTTGACGAAGCTGGGGTTATTGTAGAGGTTAAAGAAATGGAAGCCGAACCAGCCGTAGAGGTTGAAATCGAAACGGAAATGAATAACGAAGCTCCAAGCGTTGAAGAAATCGTTAAGGCCGTTATTGCTCAAATGAGTATCGAAGTAGGTAAACAAATCGAGGCGGTTAAAACCGAATTGAAAGCGGAATTTTCAAAACCTAACGAGGTTGTAAAAACAACCGCAGCAACAAAGGCAAAACCTGAAACGGCAACGCAAACGGTTAACCTAAAAAAAATGACTAAAAAAGAACAAATAGCTTTTAACTTAAAAAATCTAAAATAAAATGCCAACAACAACAACAGTTTCATCAAATTACGCTGGCCGCGCGGCTGGCGAAATCATCGGACAGGCCTTTAAAGCTGCCGACGCTATTCAAAAAGGACTTATCACGGTAGCTGAAGACGTACCTTTTAAATTGAATTTACGCAAAATCCAATACACAAACGGGACAACTGCATACACTTGCGGATTTACCCCTGCTGGTGCTATTGTATTGAACGAAAAAATCGTTGAACCTTTGAAATTTAAAAACGATTTCGACGTGTGTAAACAAGATTTTCGCGCAACTTGGTCAAGCGAAATAATGGGCGCTAGCGCTTCGAATCCAAATGCACCTGCCGATATTATGGAAGCTATCCAAGTGGAAGTTTTAGCTGCTATGGCTGAAAAATTAGGGTACGATATTTGGCAAGGCGACGACACAAATACAGACGAGTTCGACGGGTTAATTAAGCAATTCGTTGCGGACGGGGACGTTAACAAGCCAACGGCTGACGCTGCAGTAAGCGAATCTAACGTATTGTCTAAATATTTAAAACCAGCTTTAGCTGCGGTTCCTGTGGCTTTACGTTCAAAAGATTTAACTATCGTTGTATCTCCTGACGTTTTCCAAGCGTATATGTTTTACTTAAACACTCAAGGTATTGTTTACGGAAACGGAAATCAGGACTTTGCCGTTACTTTCGGACGCCACATCGTTAACGAGGATTCAGGTTTACCAAATAACACCGTTGTAATTTTCGAAAAGAAAAACATCATTTTCGCAACTGGTTTATTAAGCGACCACAATACTGTTGCTTTAGTTGACGAGGACGAAATCGGTTTATTAACAGGTAAAGTTCGCGGTAAAGTTGTTTATTCGGCTGGTGTAGGTTACTACAATAGCGAGGATATCGTATACTTAACTTTGGACTAATTTAATAACAAACCGCCTTTTAACCGAGGCGGTTTTTAAAACATATTTTTAAATGGCTTGTTTAATAACAAAAGGCAAAGCGCTTGGTTGTAACGACCAACGCGGGGGAATTAAAGCGATTTATTTCGCGAATTACGGTAATTACGATTTTACTATTGCTAATCAAATAATGACTTCGCTAGGCGATTTAGACGAGGTTTTTAAATATGAAGTTAAAGCAACTGTAAACACGTTAACGGAAACAGGAACAGTAAACAACGATAACGGAACGTTTTTAAACGCGCAAGCGTTGGCGGTTACTTTACCGAAGTTAGGCGCTGACTTACAAGCGCAAGTTAAACTTATTTGTGCAGGCCGTCCGTTCGCTTTCGTTGAGGATTACAACGGCAACATTATGTTGGTAGGTGCTGAAAACGGAACAATGTCAAGCTGCACAAAAGTAACAGGTGGCGCGGGTGGCGATTTATCAGGGTACACCTTGACCGTAAATGCCGAAGAAAAAGATTTATCACCGTTTTTAGATTCAGCGACAAAAACTGCGTTGTTATCTATTGTAAGTTCGGAAGTAGTTTCGTAACTTTGTAGAGTTCATAGTTTTCATAGTTTTTTAATTGGTTAGTAAATTCCCGCAATTATTCAATAGTTGCGGGTTTTTTTTGTTACAAAAATGATTTTTTTCGTTATATATTATATGTGGGTATTTAAACTTGATTCGCCTTACCAATTCCGCTGCGCACCGCGACCTTATCGCGGGGGCGTAATTACAATGTTATTACGAAACGAAAATAAAGGAACGATAAATAATATATCGATTTCCGATTTTGGTTATTATAACGGAATAATGACTATAAATTTTTCAACGCCACAAATGAATGAGGGCGATTCGTTCGAAATTGAAGTTAAAGAAAATACCGAAGTAATTTATCGGGGCAAAGGTTATGCGACCGAACAAACCGATTTAGAAAATTATAAAATATGGCTTTAGAAGTTATACAATTAGCCAACTATCAACGGCCTGAAATTAAAGAATCGGCTTCGAAAGATTGGGTTTTAAACGGGTATAAAAATTCGTTTTATCAGGATATTATTGACTCGTACAACGGTTCGCCTACAAATTCGGCAATTATTGACGGTTATGCGCAGTTTATTTACGGCAAAGGACTTACTTCGCCACAAAAAACAATGAGGCCAACTGACTGGGCTTTTGTTTTAAGCGCGTTATCGAAGTCGGACTTGCGAAAAATTTGTAAAGATTTCGAAATGTTTGGCGAAGCGTCGGCCGAAGTTATTTATAAAAATGGCAAAGTAAGCGAAATCGTACACGTTGCAAAACAACGAATAGCCCCAGCGAAAGCAAACGAGGACGGGGATATTGATACATATTTTTATAGTTATGATTTTAGCAAAGAATCGAAATACAAACCCGAACCGATGCCCGCTTTTGGTTATGGCGAAGAACCGAACCGAAGCGAAATTTTTGTTTTCCGCGATTATCAGGTAGGGCAATTTTACTATGCAAATCCAAGCTGGGTTTCGGCTATTGCGTGGGCGAAATTAGAAGAAGAAATTTCAAACTATTGCGTTAATCATATTAAAAACGGGTTAAGTTTCGGACACGTTATAAATATGAATAGCGGAGTTCAGGAAAGCGAAGAAACGGCACAAATTGCAGCGCAACGCATACGCGAAAAATTAACAGGGTCGCAAAACGCGGGTAAATTTTTTATAAATTTCAACGATAACAAAGACAACGCAATAAGTATCGAAGCGCTAGAGGTTTCGAACGCGCACGAACAATACATGTATTTAAGCGCTGAAGCCAAGCACCAACTAATGACCGCGCACCGTTTGACGTCGCCTTTGTTGGTAGGTGTAAAAGAGGGTAGCGGGTTTAGTTCAAACGCGGACGAGTTAACGGTTGCGTTTGACGAGTTAATGACTCACGTTATACAACCAAAACAGGAAATTATTTTGGACGGTTTAATGAATATTTTTAGCGTTAATGGTATTACTTTACAACTTGAGTTTATACCTCTTAATAGCGAAGAAGAAATCGCGACCGACGGAATGACAAACGACGCGGCTATTTCGTACAACGGTGCGCAAATTTCGTCGGCTATTGATATTTTTGCAAAAGTTAAAGAGGGTATTTTAACCGTTGAGCAAGCTATTGTCTTTTTAATACAATTCTTAAATATACCTGCCGACGTGGCCAAGTCGTTATTCACTCAACAACCCGCGCCAATAACGCAGTTGTCAAAAAAAAAAAT
>JACCDX010134329.1_pt1 | contig 30150 bp, 28 predicted proteins | sample 7449681 | NCBI WGS metagenome assembly JACCDX01 (sample SAMN15323450, study PRJNA562643) | freshwater metagenome | isolation source: river surface water | place: USA:Blue River Watershed | collected 2017-08-18
ATTCATCTGATAACGATAGAATCGTTTTTAAAGGTACATGTATGAAAAAGTTACAATTTTTTATGCTTCTTGTTTTTATTTGCTCTTGTGTGCATGCAAAATTTGATATTGGAAAGATGATGGAGGGTATGGGGCAATCTTTTGGTGCTCCTCCAAGTGGATATGTTTATAGTATTGAAATTTGGAATCATGCAAGTGTTACCATGTATACAGGTAGGCAAGCTATGTCTTCATTTATGGGGGCATTTATTCCTCAACATAAAGATTCTAATCGTGATGGTCTTATTGATACAGGTGATAAAAATTCTGTGTATGATTATAAAAAAATACCTTCTATTTTTGATGTAACAGGATCTGTTGGAAAAGCATTATACAAAGATGCGCGATATTATTATCATTTTTATGTTTCAGCAAACAGTGATGTTATGAAAGATACCGTATATTTTCAGCCAATTACGAATTTGCCTTTAAAAAAGCAGGATCCAAATATCTATTTTTATAATATTTTTATGAAAAAAAATTATAAACGGGGGAAAATTTCTCGAGAGCCAGAAGTTGAGATGTTAGGATTTTATAATCCTGATACAAAAGATGATAATAAAAAAGGAAACATTGTTATTAATAAACAATTAAATACCATTTATTTTCATAATAGTTCTTCAAAAGATGTTTTAATTTCTTTAATGTACGGTAAAAAACTATTAGAACTTACGATCGAAAAATTTTCATACGCACAATTAACAGTTCCAACATCACAAGTAAAACCAGAAGAGGCAGATAATCCAAACAAATCTGAACCACTTTTTTCATTGCGTCCTAACACCTTTGTTTTGTATGAAATTAAAAATGATCAAGAAAAAAAATATGATAAATTTTTATCATTTAATTTACCTGCAGATGATGTTGCTGGGTATCCATGTAATATAGAAATTTATGAAAAAGATTCAGGTGATATGGCTTTATGCTTGCAAGGGTTTACCCCAGGGAATTTTGATCAGCCAGTAACTAAGCGAGTTCGCGATGTAACGCCCTGCCCATGTTTTTTTTGGCATCAATCGGTTGAACAAATTGATGGATTAGAAGGATTTGTTAATTTACCGGGTCAAATATGGATTGTATATAACGGTAAAGATAGTGTGATTGCAGAAAAAGTTTTACCAGGAGAATTAGTTGAGTTCGATCTGATACGACCTTTGTTAGCGCAGTCGGATACATATTTTTATTGTTTGTATGTTATGACTCAAAATGATGCAAAAGCGAAAGATTTTGTTCAACGATTTATCGATGGAACAATTGGAGAGGATGTTAAAAATAAGTATCAATCGCTTGTTAATCAAAAAAAAGTTACATCGTTTGATGCTCAAACACAAACTTTTCTTGATGTAAGTCAAAAGAGTTTTAAAATCGATCAAGAGACGTTAAACTTGTCAGATCAGCTTGCAATTTTGCAAGGACCTGTTCAGGGAGATTATTTTTTTATATCTGATACGACGTTAGATGTGGTAGGATATTGCCTTGGCGCAGATGTTTTTACCCCAAAAGGGGTAGGTTTTGGTCGGTTTTATTATAGTTTAGCTCCCTCAATCATGAATACATCTGGATTAGTACCATTTTTAATGAGTTTGCTAGATCAAAATTCTCTTTCTTCTATTGGTCAAAATGATCAGGATCTTCAAAATAAATTAGGACAAAAAATTGATGAATGGATAAAAAAATATTCAGAAGATAAAGTTTTAGTAGAGCAAGACATAACTAGTTTTATAAAAAAACATGGTAAATCTATTTTGTTTGATAATACACAAAATATTTCAAATTTTGGTGCCGCACGTATACAAAATTTTATAACTGGCGATGTTAGTATTCAGTTGCCACCGATGAAATTGTCGGTTATGACCAATTATTATGTGTATGATTTTGGAAAATCTAAGCCAAAAAACATGCCAGAGCAAGGTCGTTTTATTGTACCTCAATTGCGATTAACTAAGACGCAAAAATAGAATTAAAGGCCTAATTTTTTTACCATAGTTAACGCAAGGTGATCAGAGCAATCTTCTTGTAGTATCATAGAAAATTGCTCAGGATACATAGCTGATATTGCATCAGCATTTTTGACTTGATGGTCGTTTAAGTCTGTTTGAAGGGGAATGACGATACATGGTTTTTTGAAAAATTCAATTTCAAACAACGTTCCTGCGCCAGCGCGGCAAATAATAAGGTCTGCAAGATTATAAAAATTATGAAGTTCTTCGTTGTAGGTAAATACGACTGCAGGTATGTTATAATTTTTATAAAATTCTTCATAATTAGCGTGGTCATTCATACCGATTTGATGAATAATTTGAACTGATTTTTGTAAATTTATATTTTTGCTTAAAGCTTCTTCAATTGCTTGGTTAACAAAAATAGATCCTTGTGATCCTCCTAAGATAAGAATCGTTTTTCGATCTGTTTGAAGATTATTATTTTTGAGTAATGTTTTTTTATCATAAAAAGTTTGTTCTTGTGTAAATCGTACCGGATATTGGGTAAGAATACATGTTTTGTTCTGAAAGTAGTCAGCTGTTTGAGCAAAGCAGATATGAATCGTGTCAGTGAAATAAGATAAAAATTTAATTGTTTCTCCTGGTTCTACGTTTAATTCATAAATTTCTAAAGGAATGTTGAGTATCCATCCTGCAAGCGCCATAGGAATCGAATTTAAGCCACCAAAACTCATGATTTTTTTTGGTTTAAGAGACCATAATTTATGAAGTGATGCAAAAAAATATGAGCTAATTTCGTATAAAAATAAAGGAAATTTCCATGGTGTTTTATAAGGAATGCTTGATAGTTTACCAGGTACGTAATGATGAATTTTCGGGTGTTGATTCATGATTTTATAGTCTAATTCTGAACCTGTAGAAAAAAGATAAGCCTGTTCAATCTCATTCTTTTGTAGCATTTGTTCTGCTTTTGTGATGCAAGGGAGTAGATGTCCTCCTGATTTTCCAGCAACAAAGCATAAAATAAGTGCGGTTGTGGTTATTGCAGACATTTTTTTAAAAATCCTTGTAATGCTTGTAAAAGTTCTGGATCTTTTATTTTTTTTAAGGCCTGTATTTGTTCAGGTTGTAAGTTAACAAGTTGTTCACTATCTTTTTTAACCATCTTTGTTAAAGCTTTTTTTTCTTTTTTTTCGATACATTGTAATCGTATAGCTGTAATGCGTGGTTTGTCTAAACCATCATTAATTTTTTTGATGATCATTTTTGAAAGTAAATAAAGCTCTTGCATCCAGCTTGCGTCTTGAACTCCAAGAACGATAGTTGTGGCTTGTATTTTTTGTAACGAAACTTTATCATGCAACGAACCAATTATCGTAGGCCAATTTTTAACTAATTCAAGTTTCCATGAGTCGTGATGATTGCTTGGTTGTAATAGTGTATGAAGTATGTTTTTAACGTTTTTCATGTGAAAACCTTTAAGAAATTTATTCTATTTAGTTTGATCTATTTTATAAAAAAATACATCAAATTTTATATTTTTAATCTCTTTATTTTTCATGGTAAATTCTCTTAGAGTTTTAACAATGCTGTAATCGCAGCATTAAATGTAGATGGGGGTAAAAAAAGGGAGAGCATGATGAATAGTTATATAATGTTGCTAGGTTATTTTTCTTGTTTATTTATAACATTTGATAATGTTTTTGCAAGTGCCGATCAAAGTTATGGTAAAAAAGATACATCTTCAGTTCATGCAAAATTTTCACATGAATATTTAGATCCATTGCCTATTGATACAATTTTTTCGTTTGGATCTTTTGATGATTTATATGATATGGATACTACAAATTTTGTTTCTCCTGTTATGAGTCCATTACTTAAATCTCCAGATGCAACTAGTTTTATTAATCAATTTGTATCACCAGCAAAGAAATTATCGGGTCACGATTTTACTTTTCCATCACCAGTAATCACGACTCCATTGTAAGGACTTGTTGGGGAGAAAGACATAGAGCTTGTTAGCCAAGAAGAGCCTATGATTATAGATGAGGAAGAGAAAAGTTTTGATCAAATTCCATTTACTGGTAAATATACTCCCATACAAGGTGTTTTTAGTAGTATTGATATGAATCATATTCAGTATCCACAGTTTAAAATATGGAATAAAAAATTAAAAGTAAGTGGTGGGCATAATTTAGATACCTATCCAGAGGGGTCATTAATTTTATTATGCTTCAAAGGTCAATTGAATCATGTATCAAACAACGCTATGATTGTTTTTATGCGACAAGATGTATCGGTTTCAAAAACGGTAGTTTCTGGATTTGATGAGGCAATGATACGAGACTTGGTATGGAATCCAACTAAAATGTATTCTCTTTTAAAAGATGACCATTATTTTAATGTTTATCGATCGTTAAAAGATAGAATTTTTTTTGGAGCCTATTTAAATCAATATAAACAAGCAAAAACAATTTTTCCTATTTTAGTTGTTGATGGTTCTATAAAAAACAAATCTGGCAAAATTAATATTGGTGCTTTTTGTTACATGTCGTCAGATTATAAAGTTTTTACAAAACCTTTGCCAATTAATGTTACTGTTGGTGAGTTTAATGATATGATGCGTAAAAAGCCATTATTGTTTGTAGATTCTAGTAATACGATTCCTTTGTTGAGTGATATTACCGATGATGTTAATAATTTGTGTCGGAAAATTTTTAACAAAGAAGGATATAGGGGTGCAAGCATTTTGCAGATCTATGGGTATAATTTAGCATAAATAATGTATAATCAAAAAACGTATTATTGGTGGTGTAAAGTAGTTTAAAGCGTTTCAGCTTGTATTTTTATTGTAGATGTGATAATAATATAATGCTATATGTGTTATTTTGTTAAAAATATAGGTTGTTATGTATATACTATTATTATTTTTATTTTGGATTACTCATTGCTTTGGATCAGATGATTTAGGAGTTATTCCTCGTTCAATTCTTGAAAATAATCAAATTACGTCACCCAATCGTAGAAAAATTCAAACTATAGAAGAGCGTCTTGCTGGAAAAGATCCTAAGTTTGTTAGTCCCGTATCGTCTCGGCTAGTTTTATCTTGTATAAGTAACATGCAAACGACTCCAGAAGATTCTAAAACTCAAATTGCTAGAGAGTTGGCAGAAGCTTTTAAAGGTTCTTTAGAAGAATCACCAACACAAGATACTCGACTTAATAATAAACGTAAGTCTGAAGATATTTCATCTATTTCTGTAGGAAATGGTGCAAGGTTAAGATATTTAGATTATAAAAATACTCCAGCTAAACAAAACAGAATAGCCGTAATTGATCAATTAAATAAAGGTTTGCCTTTTCATGAAATAGCAACTCTTGCAACAAGGCATGTTGTAAATCCTGAGATTAAACGAGATATGACCGGCGAAATTACTGGGGTTCTTGGTGGGCATAGTTTGGATCAATATGATCCGGCAGATGTTGCAGGTCCTTGTTTAACAACGCCAGGAGGCGTTCATGCAATTCTTGTTGGGAACAGGCATCTAAAAACAGTACGACGTGGTCTTACTGAACGATCAACTCTTGATGAATTTCAGACCTCTACACCACTTACTAAAACTAGTTCTCGGGGTCAACAATATAGAAAAGATCCTAGTGGAAATGTTATAAGTGTTTTGTATGATGCAAAAACTCCAGGACATGCAAAAACCTGTTTTCATATGGTTTCTATCAGCGAAGATCAGATTGGTTCTCCAACTTTTACTCCGGCGATTATTTCTCCAGATGGGTCAGTTTTATCTCAATCTTCAGGGTCTGTGATTTTTACTGAAGATGATTTTGCTAGTTTTTTGGTTGGTGGAAGATCATATACGCCTGAAGTGTCTTCAGAGGAGATCGTTGTTGATGTTACATCTCCAGTGCACAGTTTTTTATCAAGCGCAGGAGTGAGTTTAAAAACTCAAGATAACGATGAAGTTAAGATTCCTGTTGTTGCAAAAATTAAAAAGAGTTCATTTAGTTCTTTGCTTGCAGGGCAAAAAGCTGGTCCATAATAAAACTTTATGTTAGAAAATAAAAAAGAGTTAGGTTTTTCCTAACTCTTTTTTATTTTCATTTTCTATTAAAAAAAACTATTTTTAGTATAATTTTTTCACAAAATTGTAGCGTGTTATAAAATAAAGGATCGTATGAATCAGCGTTATGTACATTTTTTGTGGATATTCTTTATTGTGTTGTCAGGTGGTGTTGCATGTTTATCGTATTATTATATTGATAAAGTTTTTCCTTTAGTTTCTCTATCTATTACTGCTGATAGCAAGGATGTTGTTGAAAAAAGTATTCAGATAGCTGAAAAAATGGGATACGATCTTCAAGGATATACTTCTGTAGCAAAATTTGTATCAGAAGAACAAGTGCAATGTTTTGTAGAGTTAGAAGCTGGTGGTAAAGATGCTTTTGTTGAATTAATTCAGTCAGATATTTACTATCCATATTATTGGGATGTTCGATATTTTAAAGAAAAAAATATTAAAGAAATACATTTCTTATTTTCTCCGCAAGGTGAAAAAATAGGGTTTTTTTCTATAATTTCTCAAGATGAGCAAGGCAAAGCTTTATCACAAGATCAGGCAAAAAATTTAATTGATTTGCAAGGTCATGAATGGTGTCGTGACTTTGCTTGTTATCGATTAATTGAGCACAATGAAGAAAAAAGAGACAATGGTCGAGTTGATCATGATTTTATGTATGAACGATCAGACATCACTTTAGGTAAAGGTTTATATCGTTTTTCTGCAAAAGTTTGTGGTGATGTTGTCACTGAATGTCGATCAATCGTAAAAATTCCAGATAATTTTATCCGACGTTATCAGCAGCTGCGATCAGCAAATAATTTATTAGCATCTATCGCATATTTTATATATCATACGATTTATTTTTTATTATTGTGTTCTCTTGGTTTTATATTTTTTTATCAACGAAGATATTTGCAATATCGTCAAGCGTTTTTTGCCGCACTCACTATTGCAGCTGCTATTTTTCTTAAAGGGTTAAATGAATATCCTTTATGGGCAGTTGAGTATAATACCCTTCAATCTTTGTCTTCTTTTGTTCTTTTTAAAATTTTGAGTTTGTTGTTAATTTTTCTATTTTTATTAAGTCTTATTTTTGGATTTTTAGTTATTGCAGAAGCTGCAGGAAGGTTGATGTATCCTTTTCAGCTTCAATTTTTTAAGATAATGACTATCAAGGTAGTTGGTTCTTTTGAAGTTTTTCAGCAAGTTTGCATTGGTTATCTTGCAACTCCATGGCTTTTTGGATGCATGTTGTTGTTCAGTTATGTAACGCAAACTTATTTTGGATGGTGGTCACCTGCAGGAAGTTTTTCTGATCCTAATGTGTTGGTTTCTTATTTTCCTTGGTTTGGTGCAGTAGCAATATCGTTGCAGGCTGGTTTTTTTGAAGAAGTTGCTTTTCGTGCATTGCCTTTTGCAATGATTGCTTTTTTAACAAGAAAAAGTAAGCATCCTTACGCATGGCTTATTTGTACCTATATTCTTCAGGCTCTTATTTTTGGAGCTTGTCATGCTAACTATCCAAATCAGCCATTTTATGCTCGTTTGGTTGAATTAATTATTCCATCGTTTGGTTTTGGATTTTTATATACATATTTTGGGTTGTTACCAGGTATTATAACACATTTTACTTTTGATGCTCTGTTATTTGCTTTGCCAATTTTTGTTTCACATCTTTTTTGGTCAAAGATTTTCGTTGTCTTATGTATTATTTTACCGTTTATAATTGTTGTATCTGTTCGTATTTATCAGGGCAGGTGGACGCAGCTTACAGATACTGCATATAATCATAGCTCTCTGTTGGTGCAAGGTTTTGAACAATCTTGTGATCAGGTTCAAGAAAGTGATGGAGTTCCTGTGCGCCATCAAAAAATTATACAAATTTTAGGGTGTTTTGGATTACTTGCTTTGATAGGAGCATGGTATTGGCACACACCAGAAGAAAAGTTATTAATTTCTCGTGCTGATGCGTTGCAAGTTGCTAAAAAGGCGGTTCAAGATACATTTGGTGTTGATATTGACGATTCATGGACTAAACTTTCTGTTGTTCAAGATGATATTCATAGATCGGAAACTCGATTTATCTGGCAGGTGTATGGCCCTGAAATTTATGAATTAGCTCGGTCTAATTATCTTCATGGAATGTATTGGATTGTTCGTTTTGTAAAATTTCATGGTCAGGTTGAAGATCGAGCAGAAGAGTATCAGGTATGTGTTTCAAGTTGCAATCTTCAGTCTCATCAGCATCGACAGCCAGATTCGTTATTGTCTGGACATGTCATTAAAATGAGTCATATTTTACCAGAACATACCAAAGGAGCTGATCTTGTAGAAGAGCAAGCGCAAAAAATCATGTTACAATTTGTGCGGGAGCAATATTGTTTACAAGAACAAGATTTACAAATAATTTCTGTTGCAACAAATAAGTATGATGATCGTCGGGATTGGACTTTTGTTGTTCAAGATACCCAAGTATTTGAATTTCCTTTACAAGGGCAGGCTCGAGTAGAAGTTACCATCTCAGGTGATGTTGTAACGCAATTTTCGCGGTATATTTTTGTACCAGAAACTTGGTTGCGACAAGACCAAGGCTTACAAATTTATTTAGCGTATATCAAGATTATATTACTTCTTTTATTATTTTTTGGTATGGCTGTGGGAATGTTTTTTGCACTTCAAGCGTGTATGCGTTTTGAATATGGAAAAAAGCTGGCATTAAAAAAAGGATTGTTGGTAGGATTAGTTATAGTATTGTCGATTGTAAATAATGGAACAACTCTTATTTTTCAGTTTAATACGATAGAGCCTTTTTTTGATCAAATAAGTCGTGTTACCCTGATGTTGTTAAGTCTGGGTTTCTTGCAAACTATCTTTTTTTCTTTAATTTTAGCTGCTGGTTGTGTTGGTCTTGTTAAACATAAAAAACCATCTTTTTTTATTGGGTTTCAGCAAGCATGTTTTTTAGCATTGTTTTGTAGTGGTATTTATTTTGGTATATCTTTTTTACAGCCTCTTTTTGAGCCATCTATTCAAGATTATAGTCCAGTTTATGGATTAAATACGATGCTTCAGACTGTTGTGATTATGCTTAAAGAATTTTATAGTCTTATGGCTTTGGGAATATGTCTTTCATTTATTTTACAATTTATTGAAAACAGATATAAGCACGTCTGGTTATGGCAATTGTGTTGTGCCATGCTTGTAGGTTGTGGTGTGCAAGGATTGTTAGTTCATAATGCTTTTGCATGGATTATTATTCAAGGTATTTTGTGTGGTGTTTTATTTTTGCTGATTTATCGATTGGCTATTCGATTTGATATTGGATTGTTATCCTTGCTCTGTGGGCTTGTTATGATTATAAAACATATGCGTATGATATATTATCCTGTCTACTATGGAGCATCAATTGATGGAGTTGTAGCTGTTATTGTTATGCTTTTTATTATGAATATTTTTTATAAATATATTGAACAAAAATAATTTTTATCTGATGGGGTGGTTGTCTACTGCCCCATTGTTTCGTATAGAAAATAAAGCAATTCTTGGTGAAATTAAAAACTTTTATTTTTAACATAATTATTTTCCTATAAAGTTCATTTTTTACATGAAGTTCTCGTGTTTATTTTTTAATGCAGAAGCTTTCTTATTATCTTATTTTTTATGCAAGTGATCGTATAAACCATTGCCTAATGTTTTCTATTTGTGATAAATTGTAATTAAATAATTGCTTAATTATTTAATTACGTGGGGGAGTTATGAAGCATTTGAAAAAAATTGGTAGTGTTGGGTTCTATTTTTTATGGTATATGAATCACATCTATAGTTCTGTTTGTCTTCCAGACCCTTCGTTTGAGTATCAAAAGTCTAAAAAAATAAGTCCTCAAGCGCAGGATTTATTAGCAAAAATTATGAAAGATAAGTTTGTTCCTGATTGGCCGGTTTCCGTTTGTCAGTCTTGGTTGAGTTCATTATTTGGTCCTCGTGGTGGTAGTTTTCATAATGGATTAGATTTTGCAGCACGACAAGGAACTCCAGTCTATGCTACAGCTGAAGGTTTTGTTGAGGTTGTTGAGTATAGTAATGATCCAAAAAGTTATGGTAATATGATTTTGTTACATCACGGTAAAAATGGATATAAAAGTCGATATGCCCATTTACATACAATTGATGTCAAACAGGGAGATTTTGTGAAAAAAAATGAACAGATTGGAACAGTTGGGGCTACTGGGCATGTGGTAAGTAAGCATAAGAAAGGTGATCCTTCGCACTTGCATTTTGAAATTTATAGGCATGAAACAAGAATTAATCCACTTATTGCTTTGTTGGTCAGTGATAAACAGTGGGTTGCGAAAAATAAATCAGCTTAGTTTGATTTCTTTTGTTGCTGTTTGTATGCTTAATTTAAGATGATTTTTTATTTTTAGTAAGGATTTTTGTGAAAAAATTATGGATAGAGCCAGGTTGTATTACGTGTGGCATGTGTGAATTTGTTGCGCCAAAGGTTTTTGAAGTAACAGATATTTCTTACATTAAACCAGATGCTCGTATAGAAGAAAATCATCAAGAAATTGTACTTTCGGTTCAAGAGTGTCCTGTTTCTGTTATTCATTACGAAGATGTGCTAGAAGAATAGCATCGTATAGAATTTGATTTTTATGACACCTAAGCTATACTTAATATATATTATAATTTTTGAATCAAAGAATATAAATGTAACCTCCATTTCCCCTATCTATGATACATTTTGTCTGGGTAGGGGTATTTTTATAGCATAGTTTTTGGTGTAAAGGTCGAAATGAAGCGTTTTTATCCCCTAAAAAAAGATGGTAGATTTTATCAGCCAGATGATCATCAAGCTGCTGGTTGGTTATTGCCAACAGTTGCGTTATATTTTAAAACATTGTGGAAAGATTTATTTGCTCCTATTAATAAAGAGGCAAAAAAGTGGGTAGTTGATCCTTCTTATCCTGTACGTTCTGAAAAGCCACTTTTCACCTGGCTTGGACATTCAACTTTTTTGATCCAAATTGGCAATAAGAATATCCTAACTGATCCTATTTTTGGAAATTTGTCATATCTTTTTTTTCGTACTTTGCCACATAAAATAGCAACAAAAGATCTTCCTCCGATCGATTATATTATTATTTCTCATAATCATCCAGATCATATGGATGTTGCAAGTCTTTTAGAAATTCAACAGTATCATCCACAAGTCAAAGTATTAGTTCCTATGGGCGATAAAGCTTGGTTTGATGATCAAGGTTTTACCGGAGCAAGTGAGTTAATGTGGTGGGATGAGGTAAAAGATACAGGTGTTACATTTACCTTTTTGCCAGCTAAGCATTGGTCCCAGCGTGGATTGTTTGATAAAAACAAATCACTATGGGGTAGTTGGATGATTGAGTATGATGGTTTTAAGTTTTATTTTGCTGGTGATTCTGGTTGGGATCAGCACTTTTCTTTGATTGGAAAAATATTTAAATCGATCGATGTTGCTTTGATGCCGATTGGTCCTGGAGAACCTCGTCAGTGGATGAAGCATGCTCATATTAATGCAGAAGAAGCTGGTAAAGCATTTTTAGAATTAAAAGCGCGTTGGTTTGTTCCGATGCATTGGGGAACATTTCGTTTAGGATTAGACAGGTTTAAAGAGCCAGTAACAAGAATAAAAAATTGGTGGCAATTGCACCGTCAACAATGTTCAAATAAAGTTCTTAAAGTCGCAAAAGTTGGTGAATTAGTTGCTTGTGTCACAACAAAATTACAAGATAATATGGTTGTTTTGTCTCGTTTGAAAACAAAGCAGCGAAGTAAAGTTTTATAATAAAAAAGGCCTGAATTTTCAGGCCTTTTTTATTATCTAGGTTAAGTTTTTGTTTAATAAAAGTTTTTGGTTAAATAAGCTCGCCCAGAATCACCAAAAATGATAACCGCAAGATCTGTTGATTGTAAATTTTTACAATATTCTTGAGCTGCGTATGCGACTGCACCACTGCTTGGGCCAGTGAGTAATCCTTGAGTTCGTGCTAATTTTTGGAGCATTGCTAAAGAATCATCATCTTTTGCTAAGAAAAAATCATCAATAACGGAATAATTTAAAACTGGTGAATCAAAATCAACGCCAATACCTTCAAGTTTATAGGGTTGTGGATGACCTTTCGTTGATCGGTATGAATTGATAGAGTCAACAGCTATAATTTTAATTGCTGGATTTTGTTCTTTAAGATACTTTCCTGCACCACTAATTGTTCCACCAGTTCCTGCAGCTGCAATAAAATGAGTTATTTTTCCTTCAGTTTGTTTCCAGATTTCTGGACCAAGAGATCGGTAGTGTGCTTGAGCGTTTGCAAGGTTAAAGTATTGATTTGGCATGAAGGAATTTGGTGTTGCCTGATGAATTTTTACCGCTTGTGAGTGATAACTGTTAGGGTCTTCTAAAAAACTTGTTGCAGGGCAGATGACAACTTGAGCTCCGTAAGCTTTTAATGTTTCTAATTTTTCTTTACTATTTTTTTCTGGAAACGTAATAATAACTTTGTAGCCTTTTGCAGCGCCAATCATTGCTGTTGCAATTCCTTGATTTCCAGAAGAAGCATCGATAAGTGTACCTCCAGGTTGGAGTAATCCAAGTCGTTCAGCTTCTTCGATCATAAAAAGAGATGATCGATCTTTAACGCTTCCGCCAGGGTTTAAATATTCAAGCTTTGCATAAATTTTGCAGGGTGCATTAAAGTTTAATTGAACAAGTGGAGTGTTTCCAATAGCTTGCAGTACAGAGGCGTGCATCATAATAAATCCATGTTAGTTTGTGTATAAGATCGTCATAGCAATAATAAAACCAAATATTGCAAAAGTATCAATCATTGCAAGGCATAAAAAGCTGATCTGTGATATTTTTGAATAGTCTTCGATATTATTTCCGATTTGTGTGCATGCAGCAGCGCCTGTTTTTCCAGCGCTAACGCCAGTAGCTGTTGTGCTCATGACCATGCAGATTGCTGCGCTTATAAAAGTTATCGCTTGCATAGAAATTTCCAATGGTTCAGATGTTGGTGTGATCTGAATATTAAAAATATAAAGAGCTGTGACGAGTGATAAAATAATTGGTGTTTCTATAATTGCTTGACCTACAAAGCTAAATGGTAAAATTTGGTTGTATACTTTTCGATTCTTTCCAATTGCAGCGCATGCTGCTTGTGTAAAAAGACTTAACCCGATTGATGGTCCTATAGATCCAAATCCAATAATAATTCCAGTTGTTAAAAATTGAAGAGCTTGGGTTAAATTTGCAGTAAGAGCATATTGTTGATGAATCGATAACGCTATGATAAAACCAAACAAATTTGGCGTCATAATGACGGTTTGTGTTAGAATCATAAAGTTGGTTATTTTTCCACTGAAAAATGGTTGATGTGCAACAGCAAGACATGCAGCTTGTGCAGGAAAACTTGATGCTATTCCTGCAATAAGTCCTGTGATTCCTATAGCTATCGCAATACCAATTCGTGCGATTGATGCATAATAGTAATCAACTGGAATAATCGCGTTTTGTACGTCATTAAGTAAGAAAAGAGAGATAACTAATCCTAAGATAGCAGCAGTTTCTGTAATCGCAATTCCTATGAGTGAAATGTTGCGAATTTCATGGGCTGCTTGTGGTTGTAAATTAAGAGCTTGTAATCCTTTTTTACCGATAAAACTTTGGCCAATGCTTGTGCCAAATGCAGATAACGTTACGGGAACTGCTATAGATAAGGTGTATAACATTTCGATGAACATAATTATTCTGACTCCTCATCGGCTACAATTTCCATAGATAAGTTTGTTAAAGTTAACATCGAAAAAACAAAAGCCTGAATAAGTCCTTCAAATAATCCAAAAATTAAAAAATTAACAAGGTTAATACCCAATAGTCCAAAAATTTGAGAAATGAGTGATGATTCTATCGATGATGTTATTAAACTTGAAATAATCGATCCACCAAAAATATTGCCAAATAATCGAAACGACAAAGAGATAATTGATGTGAGTGTTCCGATTAAATTTAATGGAAGCATTAAAATAAATGGTTGCGTAAAATCATAAAGATACGTACCAAATCCTTTTGTTGCAACTGCATAACCTTGAACATAAAAAAATGAGATAAGTCCAACAGCAAGAGTTGTATTAAGGTCTCGCGTTGGTTCTTCTAGGTATGGAACGCAAGAAATTGTGTTGCATAAAAATACGAATGTAAATAATGATCCAATAAATGCAAGATGATGTAACGGGCTGGATTGAAGTGTTTGTTGAAGAAGGTCTTTAAACATTTCAACGTATTTGATCGTAATAAAACTAAAAACAGAGTCTTTATTCTTTTGTATTCGATAGTTTGTGTATAATGATATACCGATTAAAAAAAGTGTAATTATCGTTGTGCTTAGCACAGTATCAATATTAATTGTCCAGAATTTATGAGTAAATCCGTAAGAATAAAAAGGTTGCCATTGATTGCCAGAAAGTAAATTATGATCTTCCATTCAAAAGCTCTTCGATATTTAAAATAATGAGCCAATATCCTAATAAAAATGAGACTATTAAAATTATAGGATGGATCTGTATGGATTTCAACATAATGTGCAAAAATAATCCAAGAATAGATAGTCTTGTGCACAAAAACACTACAGATAAGATTTGTTTTTGTGAATTAAATTGGACTTTTTGTGTTGTGTACACAAAAAGTCCATAGATTATTCCTGCAAGACCCATAACGATTGCATTAAGTATCATAGTTAAAGGTTTTTGTCTGCAAAGTTTTTCATATATTCTGCTGTTATCGCCTGACTTCCGGTGATAATAATGAGTGTATTATCATCTGAATTCATAGATTGTTTTGCTGTTGTGTATGCTTCTTCTAAATTTTTAAATGCTTTTGACTTTATTTTTGATGCTTTTGCAACATTTGTCATTTTGTTTGCATCCCAACTTGTTTTTGATTTTTCACCAATCAAAGGAGTGATGTTGCAAAAATTAATACTTCCTGATGTTTTTTTAGCAAAATAACGGATTTCTTTTATAAAGTCTTCATCTTCAAACTGTTCTTGATTACATCCCATAATTAAAGCAACGTTTTTAAATTGATATTTATAAGAAAGTAGTCGAAAGCCAAGAAATGTATTTGTTAATGCATCAAGATTATCAGCATTATCAAGAAGAACAAATGATGTATTATTTTGTAAGAGCTGAAATCGTGTTGTTAATGATGTTGTTGCTTGTTTCCAAAAATCAGGTAATGATTTTTTTGGATAGACTTCAAGAGCTTTTTTAGCTTCTAATGTTGGTCGACCGCGCACACCTTTTGGTTTGTTTAACAGAGTTGCTGTAAATATGTCAGTTTCTTTGTTTTTGTGTAAGAATTGATCGATATAGATATGAGCTATTCGTTCAGCAAGAGCGCCGCATCTACCATGTAATTGTTCAAAAGGGTATGGTAATGGAGCTAATTTTCTTATGGGCATTGACCATTGTGCACCTTGAGCCTGCGTCATTTGACTCATAATTTGAAGGTTTGATTTATTTTGATCTGCGCAAACAACAACAGTTTTTGATGTGACTGGTGATAAGATAAGATCAAAGGCTTGCAAGATATCATCTTTTTTGGTGTATGTGACAAGTCGTGTGATCGCATTAATTTTTGGGTCACAATATAAAACTGAATCAAGTTTATATATTTCAGAATTTTCAAAAAGAGCTATATTGACATTGTTTTCTTCAAAATATAAAAGTGCCATCATGGTTAAAATATCTTTAGTTGTTGCAGCTATATTTTTATCTTCAGCAACTTGAATTACTTTATTGGCAATTTCAGTAAATTTTTGATGAGAAATTTGTTCATTATTCAGAGAGAATCGTTCATTGTATAAAAAAATATGAGGCGTATAAAAAGCACCAACTTGCAATCCTTCTTCTTGTAGTAATTTTGATGCATAGCTAATAGTTGTGCTTTTTCCGTTTGATCCAGAAACAATGATTGAGTCTATTTTTTTTGATACAAAGCCAAATGCTTCGTCAAGTTGTTGCATAGCAACTAAGCTTGGAATTTCTTGCCAATGAGTATCTAAATATTCAACAATTTCTTGATACGTCCGAGAAGAGTACAGGAGAGAGTTTTTTTTATTTTGTATTTTTGTATCAATTTGAACCATTTTTGCATCTCCAATTTGCACAAATTATGATATGACGATGAAATAATTGAAATATTTTTATATACTATATTTCAGATTTTAAAAAAATTATAATTTAAGATGTCAAAATGTCAAATTATAAATCTTGATGATATATATATCAAATTAATAATTCAGATAGAAAGGTTTTTTGTGTTGAGTTGGAATGATGAAAAAAGTATTGAATTCATGATAAATGCTTTTGAGCAAGATAAAATTCTTCTTTGTTCTTCAGATACTGTTCTTGGTTTATTTGCCTCATTGTCAGAAATATCTAAAAAAAAAATAGATTCTATAAAAAAAAGAAATCTTAAACCATACATAGTGATGGCACATTCTTTTGATAGTATCATGAACCTTATTGATCAAGATATAACATCAGAAATGATGGCAATTATAAAGCAATATTGGCCTGGTCCCCTAACTATCATTTTTAAAGCAAAAAAAGATCTGCCCGATTGGATGATAGGTCAAGATAAAACTCTTGCTGTGCGTATTCCTGACCATCAAGGTTTGCAAAAAATTTTGGATAGTGTTGGTTTTCTTTTTACAACAAGTGCAAATATTTCTGATCAATCTTTACCTCTTTGTTATGATGAAATTAATCCTATTATTTTAGAGCAAGTTGATGGAGTTTGTTGTGATCCATCAGTAATTTACGACGGTCCAGCATCAACAATTTTAGATTTTTCTCGTGATAAAATTTCTATTGTGCGTCAGGGTGTTATTAAAATAGATTCAAATTGAAAATTAAAGCCAAGAGTGTTGATTTAAAATAACTCCACTTGGTAATATTATGCTGAAGCATATTTTTCAGTATACTATTACCAAGTCGGGGGAATCTATGAAATATTTAAAAGCTGTGATAAGTTTGCATGGTGTATTTTTTTTAACTTCTATTTTCGCTCAGCCTATGATTCGTTCAATTAAAAATAACACCCCTTTTATGTTTACCATGATAGCTCATAATGATGGTTTGTCAGATTGTTCCCCTGTGTATGGTGGTAAAATAATTACGATTGATCCATTTTCTACTTTTACGCAACCTTTATTGCTTGGTTCAGAAAAGCCAGGTCTTTTATTACGGCCTTCAGGTTTTTTTGATAAGTTAAATCAAAAATTATATTCATTTTTAGATCATAATCATGATGTTGATAAAAAATTATTAGAACAAGCTTTTATTGCATGGCAAAAAGCTCGTGGTAAAACTTATAAAAAAGGTTTAGATGTCTGGTTTGCTCAGTGGTTGTGCGGTGATATTTCTTTTGTTCATAACCATGTTGAATATATTGGTTATATGTTAAATATTTCGATTGCAAAAATTGATAATAGTTCTCGTTATCATGCGTGTACTGTCGATTATTCAAAAGGTTTGTTTTCTCGTCTTATTGTAGAAATTACAATTGAAGAGCATCCGCGCAAAGGAATTATTCCTCATGTCAAAAGTTTTGTAGGTCAGGGTGGGTTATGTCAGGATGGTCAAGTTGTTGTGTTGTAAAAATAAAAAGCCTGCATATGTGCAGGCTTTTTATTTTTATAGTTATTTTAAAACTATTTTTTTGGTAAATCTTTTGTTATTTCATCAATAATTTTACCAGCTTGATCTTGTACAATATCAAGAGTGCTTGATTTAAATTGTTGTAAATAATCAGCAGCTTGATGAGCTTGAGGATATTCAAGTGTTCGTAATTGAGTTATTGTAAATGCTAAAGTAGCATCTTTATCTGCCCGTACAATACGACTTGCTGTATTAAGATTTGGATTAAAATCAGATCTTATTGCAATCGATGTTGCGTATGCAAGTGTTGTAAATCCTGTAGTTTTTACTATTTTGCTTGTTAATCCTGCAAAAACTGTTTGTTGAGATGATAAAATTAAGAATAAAGCAATAAAATTTTTGTTCATGTGTTTACCTATTTTAGACATGTTTTTTATTAACAAACATAGTATACCTCATTAAATTATTTTGAAAACTTAAAGCTGGAAAAAATGTGAAATAAAATAATTTTTATAAAAAATAAAAATTATGCAACCATAGCAAAGATACGGTCCAAAAGGTATGTAAGTAATTTTTTTCTTGGTCAATATCATATAGATACCTGTGCATAAAACTCCAAGTAATGAACCTATTGAAATCGTTATCCAGCAGCCAAAAGCACCGATAAAGCTGCCGATATATGCTAAAAGTTCTACATCGCCTTGTCCAAGGGCTTCTTGTTTGGTTGCTATTAAAGCTGTTTTTTGTATGATCCCCATGAGGCTGTATCCAAAAATAACTCCAACAATAGATTGTAGTAATGTAATGTGGATAAATTCAAAGTATGCGCTTAAAAATATGAATGGAATTAAATAAATTGTAACAAATCGAGATATGAGCATTTCTTGAAAGTCAGTTCGAATCGTAACGATGAGTGTTGAAAAAAATATACCATGCGAGATCCAATTTTGGGATGGCAAGTGTATGTACATCATTACAAATATAAGGGTGGTTATAATTTCTATGAATGGGTAAAGCCAAGAGATTGGTTGTTTGCAGTTTCTACATCGTCCTTGTAGTGCAATCCAAGATATAAGAGGTATGTTGTCATACCAAGCTATTTGATAAAAGCATGTTGGACAAAAAGAGCGAGGTTGAAAAAAAGTTTTAGGGTATAACAGGCGATACCCAAGAGAGTTAAGATACGAACCCCAAGCAAGAGCAACGAGAATGACTGAGATCACTCAGCATCCTCGTTTAAATTTTCTTCATAAGCTTCTGTTTGCAAAGCTGCTTGCGCCATTGCTTTTTCAAGTCGTTGTTGTTTTTCAAATTTTGAATCATATTCAAATTTTAAATCTGGAACGTATCGACCTTTAATTCCTGTTGATAAACCTTTTCTCATCGAAGGCTTGTACAGTTTTAAAATCTCGAATTGTTCGCTATATTTTTCAAATCCATCAACTGTATAAAAAAATATAGTGCACCAACCTTTGTCGGTTGAAAGTTCAACTCGATTTACAAATAAACCAAGAAGACGAGAATCTTCCATAGTTATGGTATGGAACATCTTTGAGACTTCTCGCAATAATAAAGATTCTTTTTGAGCGCGTTTAATTGCAGCTGTAGCAGAAGAGTGGATCATTATTGTTTTGTATATAATTCGCCACGAGTAGCAAGTCTCATGAGATTTTGTTTAATAGCACGGATAAGACGTTTACGTTTTTTTTGAGTAGGAGACTCAAAGTAAACAACTCGTTTCATGTCTCTTACAATGCCTTCACGTTCAATTTTCTTTTTCAACTGACGAAGAGCTTTATCGACATTTGCTGTCACGAAAACTTTAACGTTTGCTTGTTTTTTTGACATGTTAAATCAACCACCTTTGGATAAATAATGAAAAATAATATCTATAATACTTTTATAATTTTACGGTTTTTTGTCCTAAATGTCTAGCAAGCGCTTAAAATTGGCAATTTAAGCTTGCTAGAATAGTATTGGAACAATAAGCATTTTTTTGTGAAAAAGCTCCTTGCCATGCAATACTTAATGCAATAGTTTCTTGCAAGTTAAATGTCAATCCTGTAATGAAATTTTGAGATTTCCATGCTGAAAGCCTTTCTAACTGTTCAGGATAAAAATATTTGCTGTATTCAACTTGTTTGATCGTATCTTCTGAGTGGTCAATATAGTCGTATCGAAATGAAAAGTTTATATTTTCGGTAAAATTAAAAGCATTAAAAATTAAAGAAAATTGTGAGTTAAATCCAGGGTCAATTTTCATATCGCGTCGATATGGGTATACAACTCTTTGGAGCCGGTGGTTTGGACAAGGGACATCTTCTATAGTTTGTTCAAAAAATCCTGTTCCCCCAATTTCAAAACCAAATTCGATGCCATCGATAAAGTCAAATGTTACGCCGGCAACACCGTTGATTGCAGCATGCCCATTATTCCCAAACGGTAAAGAATAAAGTTGAGAGTAATTTCTAGAGCCTTCGATAGGAATACTGTATCCAATAATTGTGTATGGAGTAATGATCATTGATCCATATTTATCTGGATTTGCAGGGTGCATAACGATTGGGTAGCGTAAAAAACCCATCACTTGAATGTCTTCAATTCCAACTTCGTTAAATGTTGAAATATCGTAGTCTGCACCATAATTTGCATCAAGTAAATCGTAAATGTTATTACTGATATACTGATTAAATATTCCTTGAGCTGTAGCTGTAGTACCTGTTTCTGAAGCAGATCCTCCATATCCTGATTCTATTAATTCGCTATAAATTGATGATTTGTCAGAAATGGAGACAGGCGCTAATGTTCTTTGTGTAATTTGGCAAAAACCGCCACGAGCAATAATTCCAGCATAATCGCAAACATCAAAATTTGCTTCCCATCGTAAACCTGCTTTTTGATATACTAAAGGAACGCCAAAAGCACCAAAAAAAATTGGATCTTGTTCAAGAACCATTTGTGAAAAAATACTTGGCGCTGTTCCGGCATCATTTGTTGCAGGGCTCATGATAAGAGCTGATGCATAATCAGATGAAATATTATTCGTTGTTGTTGGTGTATCATTTAAAATAAATAATGCATCTTTGACATTATCGGGTAATAAAGTTGCATTAATTGTTGATTCAGTAATTTGGGTAATAAGTGAAGTATCTTCGGCTGTTGAATTGCCCCAAATGCTATTTCCATTTTTATCTTGGCCTAAAAATAAACCCATTAAATAAGGTGTTCCTTGAAAACAAGACATGTATGCAAATTGTGGGGTTAATGATCCATCTGTAATTGCAACATCACCAAAATAAAAATCATCAATTTGTTGAGCTTTGGTTGCTTTTTGTACAAAAGGTGAAAAATTAAGTCCAAAGTGTTTTTGTTTTTCTTGATTTTCACTGACAAGATTTTGTTTTATTCCATACATAAATGGTGTATTAGCAGGCATATTAAAATTACTTGCATTGTAATAGGGCATTGGGTCCCAGTATTGAAGCGTACTAAAATTTGCAAAAAGTATTGATGGTAAGGATAAAAACAATGCACAATAAAGTAGCTTGTTCTTTTTTAATATCATTTGTATCTCTTCCTCATTTTATTTTTCATAAGAGGTATTATCTTTGCATAATACCTCTTGGTGCACTATTTTTAATGTATTGCGGTCGTTATAGTTTCAATTAAATCTTTGATTGCGATTCCAAAAATAATAAATGCTGTTATTAAGCCAAGTATAGTTTTAATATTTTGTCCAGATTTCCATTCAGCAGGTTGAAATAAAAGAGCAATCATGGTCGTTATGAATGTAAAGATTAATCCAATTCCTGTCAAAATAAAAAATAATTTAATATTCTGAATTGTCATAAAACAGATAAACATGACAAGGCCACAAAACACAACACTTATTTTTTGATGTAAAATCGGAAACGAAGGACTTTTTTTATTGATGATTTTGCTAAAAGAAACTATAAGTTCACTGCCAGACCATATCATTGAGTGAACTGTTCCGATAATTGCAGAAAGTATTGAAAACGTAATTAAATGTACAATAAAAGAATACTCTGGAAATATAATTTGTAATGCGTCAGAAATGGTTACGTTACTGCTTGTTGTAAAAACAGTTAAAGGAACCGATAAAATAATTGAACTAATAAAAAACAAATAAATAATACCCACAAATAATAAAGAGTATTGTAAAGCTTTTGGAACATTTTTTTCTGGATGTTCAATAATATTGTACAATGAGGTAACGCATTCAAAGCCAAATAATCCAAAAATTGCAATCGGAGTTCCTTGTAAAATACTTAAAGGTCCTGCAGGCATAAATGGAGTTAGGTTATGTAAATTAACTTTTGTAAAACATAAAATAGTTGTTGCAAGTAAAGAAAATACGGTAAATGTTATTAAAATATATTGACCGACTTGGGATAATGCCATCCCTAAAACGTTAAGTAATGTTAAAACAAATAAAACAGTTAGGCCAAGTGTTTGGGATGGTATTGTAGGAAAAACGTTATGCAAATAATCACCAGAAATTTTGCAAAGCAATGCCATCGCAATTAAAAATCCAAAAATATAGGCAGCTGTTGAGATAAGGCCGAGTGCGTGATTTGCCCATTGGCAGGTGTAAACATAAAAGGAACCTTCTTGTGGCCATAAATAGGCTGCTCGAGCAACAGACTGAGCCATAAACCATACGGTAAAAAACGCAAATAGATAGCTTAAAATACCTGCAGGGCCAACGCCTGAAGCTAATGAGCAGGTCATGCTAAAAATTCCAGCACCAATAATAGCATTCATGCCAATAATCGTTGCTGTTGCAATACCTATTTTTTGCGATTTTTCCGTAGCCATAATTTTTCCTTGGTTAGGATGTTATAAAATAGAAAAATTTTTCAATTGTATTATGATAATATAAGAGAAAAATCTTAGTTTAATATAACGAAATCTTTAAAAAGTACAATTTATGAAATATTGTTTGTATTATCGAGCGAAAATAGAAAAAAGCTTATGTTGGTTGGTAACTTCGACTTTACGATATTCTGAATATGTTGCTTTTGATCGTTGTTATAACAAGGAAGAAAGTGTCTTTGAGTTCTTTGTTGCCCCAGAGCTTGAAGATGTTTTTTTAACTATTATGCACAAGTTTGAATTGCACGGGGTAACCTCTTGTTTAGAAAAACTATCCAATCGATTACTTGATCCATCAGAAATCGTATAAAAATAAAGTAATTTGTACAAAACAACTATCCGTTTTGATTATAAACAAAAACAGAGTCTGTTTTTTAGTTCAGAAAAACCTAAACATTTTTCTAATTCACCTATTCCAAGACCTTTTGGATTACCTGTTATACATAAACGAGTTATAGAAAAAAAGTCTTTTAAAGTAATGTTATTTTGGGTTGCTTTTTCTTTTGCTCTATTGAAAAATCCTGTAAAGTCATTTTCTTCTTTACATTCAACAAAAATCTTTGTGATTTTATGATACAGATTTTGATCAATCTGATGATTTGCAAGAAGTTCTTGCGTGATTTTTGGTTGTATAAAATAAAATTCAAGTAACGATGATACGTCTTGTAATGTTACTATGTCAGTTTGGACTGACTGAATGAGTGTTTTTAATATGGTATCTGAAGTTTTAGAAATATCAAAATGAGGTAATAAAAAAGGCTTGCAAAGTTCAACAAGGTCTTCGATAGACGTTTGAGCAATCCATTTATGGTTAATCCATCGCATTTTTTCGATATCATATTTAATTTGATTTGATGTATGAAGATTATCAAAATTGTATGCTTGTGCCATTTCTTCAACGGACATAATTTCTTGTTCAAATGATCCGCCAATAATACCTAAGTAGTTAATAATTGCTTGTGGTAAAAATCCTGCATGACGTAAATCATCAAGAGAAAATCCTTGATCTCGTTTTGAGAGTTTTTTTCCAGCAGTATTAAATAATATTGGTAAATGCCAAAATATTGGAAATGTATGATTCAAGGCCTGCATAATTGCAAGTTGTCCAACGGTATTTGTCAGATGATCTTGACCACGTAAAATATGTGAAATTTTCATAGTGATATCATCGATGCAGTTTGCAAACATAAAAGTAAATGAACCATCTGTTCGTGTAATGGCAAAGTCTGAAAAGTTTTTAAGTTCAAAGTTAAGTTGTCCATGACCAAGATCATGAAATTGTAACGATTGTGTTTCATTAATTTTCATGCGCCAAAAGAACGGGATATTTGCTTGTAAATTTTTTGTAATTTGTTCGTTTGATAATTTTGCACACGTTTTATCGTATCGTGGGGGCGTTTTGAGAGCGATTTGACGATTTCTTTTAATTTCTAATTGTTCTTGGGTACAAAAACATCGATAAACAGCATCTATTTTTTGTAATTTTTCTAATTGTTCTAGATAAATTTCATGTCGTTGTGATTGAAAATAAGGTGCATAAGCTCCACCAATCTTAGGCCCTTCTTGATACGAAAGACCAAGCCATGCAAGATGATCGAAAATTGATTGAGGATCGATATTTCTTTCTTGGTCAGTATCTTCGACTCGTAAAATAAAAGTTCCTTGATAATGTTGTGCAAAAATATAATTAAGTAATGCTGTACGGACGTTACCAATATGCATAATTCCAGTTGGTGATGGTGCAAAACGAACTCTACAAATATTTTTCATGATTTTTACGACATTATTAAAAATTAAACTTTATTCTTTATTTTACTGAGTTCTATAAATTGGTCTAGTAAAAATAAATTTAAGAAACTTTTGACAATTTTTTTTACAATTTGATACATTCAGATGCAATAAAAAGGAAATTCTAAGGGGGTTGTTATGAAAATGTGTATAAAAATTGTTTTTCAAGTTCATAATGCGCAAGAAATCTTAAAAAAAAATATTTCAAAGTTAGCAGAACATCATAAAATTGAAGGTGTTGGTCAAGAAATAAAAAAAGGTATGATACAGCTTTTTATCTGTGGACAAGAAGAACAAGTCGATGCTTTTGTTGATAGTTTGTATTTAGAAAAAACTTCTGAAGTTTTGCATGATATTGTTATTGAAACTTGTCCTGCAGATAGATCGTATCGTGGTGTTTTTCGAATTGTTGAGTAAAAAAAGACAAAATTTTAAAATATGATAAAATTTTTATATATAAAATTAAGATTGTCTTAGTTAATAATAATCATTTTGATTCTGTTTCATGTCTTTATATATAAAAGTTGTATCTGTTTTTTTATCTATTTTTTTTAGCAGTATGAGTATGTCGCAAGATAAATATTTTGTGATCGATTGTACCTATGATACTGTTCTTTTAGAAAAAGAAATAAACGAAAAAATATTTGTTAGTTCACTTGATATTCAGGCTGATTTTAAGATAGATAAAGATGAGTTATTGTATTTTATTGATATTGTACCGATGTCTCATGTTACGGTGCAGCAATTACAGCAAGCTTTATTTTATTTGCAAAAAAAAGAAGCTTTTTTAAAAATTGAGCTTCATTATAATTATGAAAGTCATCAACTTCTTTTTGTTATAGAGCGTAATTTTATTTTTTCTTATCTAAAATTGCATGGATCGATTATTGGGAAAGAAAAGTTTAAAAATTCTTATATTATGGACATTGGAGAATCTTTTGATCTTAAAAAACATAGTTATTCATTAAAAAAAATTAAAGAAAAATTTTATCATCATGGATTTTTTCAGGCAGACATTCTTGATGAAATTGTTTATGACTCAATTGAAAAGAAAGTTTTTGTAGATTTGTATTTAGATCAAGGGCAGCAGTTTTTGATTGGAAATGCTTTGTTTGAGTGTTCATTTGGTCAGGATATATTGTTGCATGATCAAGAAGTAATTAAAGCACAATTAGAAAAATTTTTTTTAAAAAAAATGCAGGGTCGTCTTTATTCAAAAGATAGCGTAGAAAAAAGCGTAGAGCAGTTAAAGCGATATGTATATAAAAAAGGTTATGGACAGTCAATAATTACCTATCTTGAGGATATTAATTACGATCTGAGTAAAGTTAATATTCGGTTTACAATAGCATTTGAAGAAAAAAAAGAATTTATATTTTGGGGAAATCATTTTTTTAGTCAGGATAATTTTTTAGAAAATATTTTGATGTATGGAAAATCTTCATGGAAGTTTCCTGGCGCTATTGTTTCAGATGAAATAACGAGTATGTATAAATCTCAGGGTTTTTGGAATGTTAAAGTTACGGTAAAACAAGAGCCGGGTAAGATTTTTTGTATGATTGATGAAGGCAAACGAGCTGTTATAAAATCGATTCAGATAAAAGACAATTTTCATATTCCTTTCAAATTAATAGAAAATAGTTGCTTTGATCATGTTCAGGGTAAATTTTTTGATAAAAATATTTATGACCAAGCTTTAGAAAAATTAAAAATGTTGTATAAATCCTCAGGTTTCTGGGATATAGCAATTATTAAAGAAGATTTTATTCTTGTGCAAGACAATATGTCTCGTGATATTGCAAATTATACTTTGACGTTAACTTTAGATGAAGGCCTTTTGTATCAATTAGATGGGATTGAAATTCCTTTGTATGAAGATTTATTAGATCAAGAGCCGTTTCTTCAGATAAAAAAATTATCAAATCCAGTTCCATTTAATTATTCTTGGATTGCAGAGCAAAGAAATTGGTTGACGCAATATTTTAAAAAATTAGGCCATGCAAAAGTTAGTGTAAGCTATGAACTAGCTGGCTTATCTGAGCAAAAAAAATTAATTTGGCATGTTCAAGTTGATACACATCAAATTCATTTTGGTAAATCCGTTGTTACTGGTAATTCTCAAATTCCTTTTAAATATTTGCAAAGAGAGCTTTTGTTTTCTGAAAACGATGTGTGGGATAAGAAAAAAATAGATAGTTCGATAGATAGACTACGAAGTTTGGAGCTTTTTGATACAGCTCATATTTATGCTCTTAAAGATGTAGATGAGCAAGGGCATGTTCCTGTTGGAATTAATTTAATCGATGCCGAGCGGTATGAAATACGAGCAAGAACAGGTATGCAACAAGTTGGGAAAGATTTTTCTTTACAGCAGGGTTTTTCATATAAATTTGGTGGAACAGTTGTGGTTAATAATCCTTATAAATATGGCGATAGATTGCTTATCGAAGGTGATTGTACAAGGTTTTATGGAAATTTTTCTGTTCAGTATCTTATGCCCTGGTTGTTTACTCGTCCTATTCGATCACAAATTAAAATGTATAGTAATAGTTATTTTCAACCACTTTTTATAGGAAGTGATGTTTCTTTATATTCTGCTTATCAACAGGGTGTTTTATTTGGTATACAAGAAAAAATGAAGTCATGGAATCTTGGGATGAATACAGGTTTAGAGTTTAAAGGTATTAGATCTGCTGATGTTCAAGATATCGCTGTAAGTTTAGACTATAATCCACTTTTTTTAGAAAAAAAGTTTGCATATGTTTTTTTAGAGCCATCAGCGACGTGGTCTTCTGTTGATAATATTATTAATCCAAGGTCAGGGTTAACAGCGATGATTTCTTGCTTGTCGATGGTTGATATTGAGCAAGGTATAAGTTTATTTAAATTCTTAGCAGAATCGGCAGTATATGTGCCATTATTTTTTAACACAGTTTTTGCTTTTCGAACTCGAATAGGTCATATTTTTAATCAAGAATATTCACAGATTATGCCGATAGATAGGTTTTATTTAGGTGGAGCTAACACCATTCGGGGTTATGATCGAGATTATTGTCCACCGTTAGGATTATTATCACAGCCTGTGAGTGCTGAAAATGTAGGATTGCCGGCAGCCGCAAATAATTTGTGGCGCTATGTTAATCAGGGAGGGAGGACGATGATTAATTGTAATTTTGAACTTCGATTTCCGATTTATTATGAATTGAAAGGTGCTTTATTTTGTGATACTGGTGTTTTGGTTCAAAACAGTTTTGATGATTTTTATGAAAATTTCTTAGGTGGTGCAGGTTTTGGTTTTCGTTATAACACACCTATAGGGGCTTTAAGATTTGATTTTGCCTTTAAGTTAGATCGTAAATATTTAGACTTTGAAAGTCCTTATGCTTGGTATATTACTTTAGGGCAAGCTTTTTAAGAGCAAAAAAAGCTTTGGAAGTAATCCAAAGCTTTTTTGTTGATTACAGATATTATTTTAATTGAAAGCTTTTTCTGGTGTTTTTTGACGAAAAGCAATGATGTATGATAGTAGACCGCCGCTTAGAGCACCTAATGTGTATCCTACGATAATACTCATTCCGTTCATAGCAAGTAATTCTTCATTTTCTTTTTCTATTTCTTGAATAACATTATCTTTTTCTAAAGCCTGTAAGATCAGATTTTGAAGCAGTTCTATATCATCGTTTGGAAAAATTTTACTATAATAATTTAAATATTCGATCGTGTCATTAACGCCTCTATCATATCCTAGTCTGAAAATTTCATCAGCTGGCATGGTTTTTCCATCTTCAATCATAAAGGATTTGTCGATAGAAATTTCTATCGAGTAATCTTCAAATATTCTTTGAAGTATTATACTTTTATGTAAAGTAATCTTTAGGTCTTTTTCTTCTGATGATAAAATTGTTGAAAAACAGAAGAATAAGATAAGTAATTTATATTGTGATGCCATAAAATTTTTTCGTTTTTTATAATAATTAAGGAAGTAAAAAATCATTAAAAATGATATCATTCTTTTAAGAGTTGTATACTCTTTTTTATTGGTCTAATCTATAAAAACTTTATTATTAATATTGAAATATTTTGGTATACTCATCTTTATAAAATATAGAAAATAAATAGTATTTTAGGGGATAACTATGTGTTCAAGAAATAAAAACCATGATCATGCTGGTCATCAGGCAAATCAACAAGAAATTTTAACGAATTGTGTTGATGCGCACGATTTAGAAAATAGAACTATTTGGGAATCATTTTATCATGAATTATTACATCATTTTCCGTATGCAACATTATCGGTTGCTTTAGCTTTGATGTTACTTACCATTTTTAATGTTTTTTTTGTGTCAGGAATTGTTGAAGGATCTGCAGTTGCATGTGCTCATGATTGTTGTAGTCACAGCTCTGGTTTAGATATTTTATTTCACAGTTTTCACTTTGTTCATATTTTGTTTGCAACAAGCGGTACGATTGTAACGTTTCGTAGGTATTCGGACAAAATGTTTGCAGGATTACTTGTTGGAACAATGTCGTCTATGGTTTTTTGTACCTTGTCAGACGTTTTATTGCCGTATGCAGCAGGTAGATTTTTAGGTGTTGATATGGATTTGCATATTTGTTTTGCTTCTGAATTATCAAATATTTTACCATTTTTAATTGTTGGATTATTAAATGGTTGGGTGATGACCCAATTACCAGAATATCGTACGCAAGAAAATTCTTTATTTTTACATTTCTTACATACATTTATTAGTGCGATGGCTTCAATTTTTTATGCTATAGGTCATGGTTTATCAGATTTTTATACCTGTTTTGGTATGTTTTATTTACTCATGGTTGTAGCTGTTATTATTCCGTGTACTTTATCAGATGTTATTGCGCCAATATTTTTTGCTAAATTTGTTAATAAACAAAAGAAAGCATTAAACGTATAAGTTTACAAAGTGGGTGGTTATGAAAAGCATTCAATTAAAAAATGTAACAAAATCATTTGGTTCTGATATTATTTTAAAAAATTTTAATCTACATATACCAAGTAGTAAGTTTTTTGCATTGTTAGGACCAAGTGGTTGTGGAAAAACAACAGTTTTGCGTATGATTGCTGGATTTGAAGAGCCAGATCAAGGTGAAATTTATTTAGGAGATACTGATATTTCTCATTTGCCAATTAATCAACGTCGTGTTAATACTGTTTTTCAAAATTATGCATTATTTCCTCATTTAGATGTTTTTGACAACATTGCCTATAGTTTAAGAATAAAACGTATGCCGTTGATGGAAATAGAGCGTCGTGTTGGTAAAATGTTAAAGCTTTTTGGTTTAGAGCTTTTAAAAAGGAAATCAGTTCGTCAAATTTCCGGGGGACAACAACAACGAGTTGCTATCGCTCGAGCTGTTATTAATGAACCGGATGTTTTATTATTAGATGAACCATTAGCAGCTTTAGATATGCGTTTGCGAGAGCGTGTTTTAGTTGAGCTTATTGAATTGCAAGAAGAGCTTGGTATGACGTTTATTTATGTTACGCATGATCAGACAGAAGCTTTAACTGTTGCTGATCAGATGGCTATTTTGGGTAAAGATGGTCGTATTGAGCAAGTTGGAACCCCAAAAGAAATTTATGAATTTCCTCGTTCAACAATGGTTGCACGATTTGTAGGCTCTACAAATATTTTACATGGATCGTTAGCATTGCAAGACGAAAATTTATA
>JACCDX011533264.1_pt1 | contig 30148 bp, 23 predicted proteins | sample 7449681 | NCBI WGS metagenome assembly JACCDX01 (sample SAMN15323450, study PRJNA562643) | freshwater metagenome | isolation source: river surface water | place: USA:Blue River Watershed | collected 2017-08-18
CACCGAGTTCGTCCTCCAGGGCGGCGGCCTCGTCAACGTCCACGCGGCGAACAACGGCTTCACCGGCTGGGACAACTTCAACGAGATGATCTGCTGCGGCTGGCGCGGCGCGACGTTCGGGCAACGCGTGGCCGTCGATGACGCCACCGGCAAGGCCATCGCGGTCGCCGAGGCGGATGAAAAGATCAAGACCAAGGGCTTTGGTTCCGGTCACGGCGCCAAGCACGCGTTCGTGCTCAAGGCCCGCGACGCCGCCCACCCCATCCTGCAGGGTATCCCGTCCGAATGGCTGCACGCTTCCGACGAACTCTACCACCGCATGCGCGGCTCGCCCGACCACATGGAGGTGCTCGAGAGCTCCTTCTCGTCCGAAAAGTTCGGTGGCACCGAGATGCACGAGCCGATGGTCTGGTGGGCCAAGTTCGGCGAAGGCCGCGTGGTGACCACCTCCATGGGCCACCTCTGGGTCGGCGACAAGACCTTCGACGCCCTCCACTGCGTGGGCTTCCAGACCATCCTCGCCCGCTCCACCGAATGGGCGGCCACGGGCAAGGTGACCATCGCCATCCCCGAAGGCTTCCCGACCAAGGACCAGACGAGCGTCATCGAGCCGTCCAAGGTCGTCTGGAAGAAGTAATCATCGTCCCGCCTGCGGGCGGGGCTTGAAGCCCGGACGGGGCGTGGCAGATTTCCTGCCATGCCCCGCTTCGTTTTAGCCCTCCTCGCGCTGTGCCTTGGTAGCTCGGTCCAGGCCGAGACCTATGAGCTGCGCAACGGCGACCTCATCCGCCGCTTCGAGCTCAAGGATGGCCGCTTCCGCACGCTCGGCTGGACCGACAAGGCGACCGACCGCACGCTCGACGTGGACAGCGACGAGTTCGCCATCCGCCTCTCCGACGGCACCGTGCTCACGGCCGACGACTATGAGGCTAAGGCGGAACTCTTATCATCCAAAGACGAAGCCGATCGTACAGCGAAAGACCGAGCCGTACTGGTTGTCAGTTATGCACTCAGGAAGGATCGGGCGAGGAGTCCGCTCGCCCCCACCAAGGTCTCGCAATTCTTCCATCCCTTTTTCAACAGCAAGCCCGCGGCGTCTTCATCGCCCAAGGCACCGTCGGCGCTCTACAGCTACCTCCAGTTGGACTGGCAAGGTAAACCGTTCGACCCAAAGGCCTGCGTCGAAACGGAACGCTTTCGCACCAAGGCCAAGGCCACCCGAGGCGGCCGCGGCGAACCGATCGTCCTCGACGACGCCTGGGTCGTGTTGCCGACGGAACCGACAACCCTGACCCGGCACACCGATGGCAATCAGCCCGCGGCCTACTCGCATCGTTTCGAGAAGGTCGGCAACCATAGCTTCGTGGACTTCGAAAACGCCGACCTTGAGACTCGACCGCAGCCTGGACTGGTCCGTTGCCTGACGTTCCCCTCATCTGCGCACCTACATGACAAAATCGGCAGGAGCCATGTCGCCGTCTTCGCCGTGCCCACGGGCCTGACGCCCGAGCAGGCGGTCATCGATTTCACCCGCCCGAACGAGAAAACCCGCAGCTACACGCACTACAACAACTGGTTCGACCCGGCGGGCAAGAACCTGAAGGGCGACAACCTCCCGGCGATCCACCGGCAGTTCCTCGCGGCGTTGAAGGACTCGGGCATCAAGGTCGATGGCATGGTGCCGGACAACGGCTGGCAGGACCGGAAGTCCGTCTGGCAACCCGCTCCCGGCGCCTTTCCCGAGGGCATGAAGGACCTGGACAAACTCAGCGAGACCCTGCGTGCCCAAGGTTCGTCACTGGGGCTCTGGATGGCCGCTGACGGCACGACGAACGACATCAGCTGGGGCGTGAAGGAAGGCTACGTGAAGGCCCAACCGAACGCCTACTTTAAACAGTACTTCGCTCACTATTCGCTAGCAGACAGCAAGTACCTCGAAGCACTGGGCGATCAAATCGATGCGCTGACAAAATCCACCAAGGTTTCGTACATCAAGTTCGACTTCAACCACCTCTCGAACGTTGTACCAACGGATCGCCACGGCCATGAGGCCGAATTCGTGGGTTTCAGTCAGGCCACCAGAATGGCGCGCTCAAAAGGCGTCTTCATCAACGCGACGAACTGGACGTGGCACTCGCCGGCTTGGCTGCACTACGCGGATTCGGTCTGGCTGCTCGCCGGCGACGATGGGTTCAACGGCAACTGGCCCGAGCTCTCCGGCCGCGCGCAGGCGACGACCGACCGCGATGTGTACTTCTGGCGGATGTGGGGCGACCCCGCCGACCGTCCGTGGTTCCCGATTTCCAACATCATGACGCACGGGATCATCCGCAACGCCCGCGGCCAGATGTCCTTCCCGACCGACCTGCCCCGCGATTGGTCCGACCACGTGCTCATGCACTACGGCCGCGGTACGCTGCTCCGCGAATGGTACCTATCGCCGGGTTCCATGACGCCCGACGAATGGAAAGCGCTCATCGCGGTCCACCAATGGACCGAGGCCCGTAAGGCTGACCTGATCAATACGTGCTACGTCGGCGGCCGCCCCGACGAGGGCCATGCCTATGGCTACATGGGCTGGTCGCGCGATGGCCAGACGGGGACGCTGGTCGCGCGTAATCCGGCCGCTGGCCGGGCGACGCTTTCGGTCCGCCTGGACGCCACGACGCTGTTCTCCGGCAAGCCCGGTCAAGCTTGGCATGCCCGCATGGTCTACCCTTACCGCATGGAACTGGCCACGACCTACCGTGGCGGCGAGACGGCGGAGGTTTCCATCCCGGGTTACGAGACGGTGGCCCTCGAATTCAGCCCCGGCGAAGGCCGTGGCCCAGTGTTTAGGCTGGCCGCCGACAGCTCGCACAAAGTCATCGGTGCAGGGGCCCAACAGAAGGTCGCGGTGAAGATCGCCGACTTCATCAGCGACCGCCGTGAGCTGCTGCTCATCGGCCGCCCCGCCCTCCCCAACCTGCTCATCAACGGCCAGCTGGTGAAGCCCTCCCGCCAGCGCACCGGCGCCATCAATCAATACCCCGGCTACGCCCGCCACGGCATGCTCAGCGCCGAAGCCAAGCCTTGGCAGATGGCCGGCTACGACCTCAAGGCCTTCGGGGCCTCTTTCGATGTACAGCTCGCTCCGGGCGAAACCGACACCTCGGCGGAGCTCTGGCTGCTCACGGAACGGGCGTTCGGCGACGACGAACACCCCAAGGTCACGCCACTGAGTTTCCCCGGCGCGATGCGCCACACGACACAGCTGCTGCAACCGCAGGCCTTTAAGGCCGCCGTGCTGCCACCGTCCGACCTGCCGCCCGAAATCATCCGGGGCGCGAAGTCGGCCAAGCTCACGCTCGAGGTCTTCGGCAACAACGGCAAAGCCTACGGCGACAAGACCCTCACGCTGAACGGCGTGACGCTCGGCACGCTGCCCGTCGGCGGCGACCAGTGGTCGAAGGCCGAGTTCAAGCTCTCGCCCGAAGCCTTGGCCAAACTCACCAAGGCCAACACCGCGACGATCACTTGCCCGAAGTCGGACGATAAGTTCAAGGTCCGCGGCCTCCGCCTCGTGGTGACCTTGGCCGATGGCAGCGAAGCCCGTAGCGCGCCGAGCGGCGCCCTGACGAGCCACGCCGACTGGACCTACTTCGAAGGCCGGCCCTTCGCGCAGCCGACGGACAGCGGCTTGCTGCCTTTGGGCCTCTAAGCCGACAACTTCTCGAAGAAGAGACGGAGGATGTCGGCCAACTGCGCCGGCGGGAGCGTGATCGGCAAGGTCACCGCTTTTTCGGACGGCGGTGCCGGACGCTCCAAGATGGCCAACTGACTGGCCAAGAGCGACGGGGGCATGAAATGATCCGTCCGGGCGGCGAGGCGTTGGGCCAGCAGTGCTTCGGGGCCATCCAGCAGGACGAAGAAGAGGGCCGGATCACCTTGGCGGAGGGCATCGCGATACGCCCGCTTCAACGCGGAACAGGTGATGACCATCGTCTCGCCGCGGGCCTTCCCTTCGGCGATGCGCCGAGCCATGGCGGACAACCAGCCCGCCCGGTCTTCATCGGTGAGCGGCTGGCCCGACTTCATCTTGGCGACGTTGGCCGGCGGATGGAAATCGTCGGCCTCGACGAAAGCGAAGCCGCGGCCCTTGGCGTAATGCATGGCCACCGTGCTCTTGCCGGAGCCGGCGACGCCCATGAAGACGACGTTCGGGTGCGCCACGGGGGACTCAGAGGTTGATCGTACGGCCTTCACGGAACGACTGGTCGGCCGCCGCCACGATGCGCATCGAATTCACGGCGTCATCGAGGTGCGCGGTGAGGTCGAGGTTTTCGCGGATGGCTTTCTCGAAATACACCTGCTCGCGCTCGCACAAGCCATCATGGCCGGGGTCGGCCTCGGTCGGGACGAGCTGGTCGGGCTTGGCGAACTTGCCGTCGGCCCCGAGGGCCGAGTGGTGCACCTTGAGCGCCTGGGCGCCGGTATGGCCATCGACGTCGGCGGAATTGCCCTCCTGCGCCCCCTTGCCGGCGACGATCGTGACGGAGCCTTTCGGACCTACGACGTCCTTCACGAAGAAGGCTTCCTCGGACATCATCGGACCCCAACCGGCTTCATACCAGCCGACGGAACCATCGGCGAAGGTGACCTGTAGCTGGCCGTAGTTGACCATGCCCGCCGGAAGTTCGTCGGAGAGGCGCGCGCCGATGCCGGAGACGCGGACCGGTCGGCTGCCGGTCATGAGGCACATGATGTCCACGTAGTGCACGCCGCAATCGACGATCGGGCTGCACGTCTGCATGAGCGCGCGGTGGGTCTTCCAATTGTCGCCGGAGCTCTGCTGGTTGAGGTTCATGCGCATGACCAGCGGCTTGCCGAGCTTCTGGGCCTCGGCGATGAACTGCGTCCAAGCCGGGTGGTGGCGGAGGATGTAACCGATTACGACCTTGCGGCCCGTGGACTTGGCCTTGGCGGCGATCTGCTCGGCCTCGGCGACGGACGCCGCCAGGGGCTTCTCGACGAAGGCGTGGCAACCGGCTTCCAGCGCGGCGATGGTGTATTCGGCGTGCGTATCGGGGTAGCTCGAGATCGAGACGGCGTCCGGCTGGGTCGCCTTCAGCGCCTCATGGAAATCGGCGAACTCCGGGTAACCGCCGCCGAGCTCCTGGTTGAGCTTGGCGCGGGAAGCGGCGGAGCGCGTCACCAGGCCCACGATCTGGAAGCCCGGCAGCTTATGGTAGGCCAAGGCATGCGAACGGCCCATGTGGCCGGCACCAACGCAGAGGATACGGATAGGAGAAGCCATGAAAGCGCAGGGACTTAGCCGTTGGACTTGTCGGACAGGCGCGTGTCGTCGTGGAAGACCAAGGCGAAGACCACCAGCAGGACCAACGCGAAGGCGGAAGGATAGAGCCAGAACTCCTTCGCGAAGACCGTCTTGCCGTCCACCACGGTGATGAAGCGCTCGTGCAGCAAGGGCGCGATGCGGTTACCGATGAACAGACCCAAGCCCAACGTCGCCCAAGTCACGACCGACTGGGCCGTGTTGCGCAGGCCTTCGGGGGCCTTGCGGTCCGCGTACAGCGTGCCGGTGACGAAGAAGAAGTCGTAACAGGCGCCGTGGATGGCGATGGCCGTGAACAGGGCCAGGCCCGAGCTGGGGAACTCCGCGAACAACCAGTAACGCAGGGCCCAGCAGGCCATGCCGAAGAGGAGGATGGTCTTGGCGGAGAAGCGGGCCGCCAGCAACGGCAGCAGGGCCAAGAAGACGACCTCGGACACCTGTCCCGCGGTCATGAACGTCTCGGTCTGACCGATGCCCGAGCTCTTCAGGAACGTGTTGGCGTAGGAATAGTAGAGCGCCAGCGGAATGCAGAACAGGACGGAGAAGACCAGGAAGAGCAGGAACTTGCCGTCGCCCAACAACTTCCACAGACCGCCGGCGACGGCGGGACCAGCCTCCTTCTTCACCGGGTCGGCGAGGAGCAAGCAACAGCCCGCGACGAGGACCAAGGCGGCGCCACCGAGATAGAAGATGACCGGCTGCGTGGCCACGGCGGGATCGTAAAACTTGGCGAGCACCGTGCCGACGAGGACGCCGGACACGATCCAACCGATGGTCCCCCAGAGGCGGATGGCGCCGAACTGGCGACCGGGGTCATCCAAGGAAGCCAGGACGACGGAGTTCAGCAACGGCAGCGCCGCGAAGAAACAGAGCGAGTGCGCGAACAAGACCCCTTGGAAGGCGGACGGCCCACCGGCGTGCGGAGCGTAGACCAACAAGAGGCCACCCAGGGCGCTCAAGACCGCGAGGAGCAAGCGGGGCGAGAAGCTTCGATCGGCCAACCAACCGGCCAACAAGGCCGAGATCATCGCGGCCAAGGGCCCCATGCTGTAGGCCGCCCCGATGATCGTTTCATCCTTGGGGTAGATCGTGGCGAGGTAACTGCCCATCGGCACGAAGAAGACGCCCCAACCGAAGAACGTCAGGAACATCACGAGACCTGCGATGAAGCGGGTGGGACGAACCGCGGATACCGGCTGGCTGAAGGAGTTTTGCATGAGGAAGCAGGGGGTTGCGGACAGCATCACCACTCCCCTCCTCGCTTCAAGCCGAGAGATGCCCGGCTGACGCCCGCTATCGAGCGATTATACCTTACTGCGGGAGCGGCTGGGCGAGTCCCTTGGCCTTTTGCGCGTCGAGCTGGGCGCGCAAGCGGGCCACGACCTCGGGATTCTCCGCCGCCACGTTCTTCCGCTCGGCGGGGTCGTTCAAGAGGTCGAAAAGACGCGGGCCGGTTTGTTCCCGGCGGTCCCGTTCGAGGTCATCCTCCGTCCCCAAAAGGGCCACCAGCGGACCGGCGGCCTTCGCGCCACCGTTCTTCGCCTTCGCGGCGCCACCGACCCCGGGGATGAATTTCCAGCGGGCGTCACGGATGGACAGCGTGTTGGCCTGCGTGCTGGAGATGACCGTCTCGCGGCCGGCCCCACCCGTCAGCGCCGCGGACGTGTCGACACCATCCAACTGCAGGAAAGGCGTGGGATCGCCGCCGGCGAGCTTGGTGAAGACCGCCGGGAGATCGACCTGCGACAGCAAGACGTCGGAGACCCGGCCCGCGGGCGTGCGGCCCGGCCAGCGGGCGATGAAACCGACGCGCGTGCCGCCTTCCAGGATGCTGTACTTGCCTCCGCGGAACGGGCCGGCCGGCAGGTGCCCGGCGGCCTTGTTGCGCTCCACGGCCTGATCCTTGTAGCCGTCGTCGAGGACGGGTCCGTTGTCGGAAGTGTAGATCACCAACGTGTCCTCCGTCAGCCCCTGCTTCGCAAGCTCGTCCAAGATGCGCCCGACCTGGTCGTCGAACGCCACGACCGCGTCGCCGCGGGGACCCAAAGGCGTGCGGCCGGCGTAACGTGGGTGATGGACGCGGGGGACGTGGTTCTCGTGCGAAGCGTAATAAAGGAAGAAGGGTTTGGCCTTGTTGGCCGCGATGAACGCGCAGGCCTTGTCGGCGAACACGTCGCCCATCGTCTCGTCGTTCCACAGGGCGGCCTTGCCACCCTTCATCCAGCCGATGCGGCCGACGCCGTTCACCAAGGCCATGTTGTGGCCGTGCGACCAATCCATCTTCAGCTTGGCGCGCTCGGCGGCCGTGGTCAGGTCGGGGTCACCGGGGAAAGGCTTCTTGTAGCTGACTTCAATCGGATCCTTGGGATCGAGCCCAACCACGAGACCGTCCTCGACGAAGACCGTCGGCACGCGGTCGCCGGTGGCGGCCATGATGTAGGAATAGGTGAAGCCGATCTGGTTCGGGCCCGGGCTGATCGGCTTGTTCCAGTCGACCGACTCACCGCCAAGCCCGAGGTGCCACTTGCCGACGACGCCCGTGGCGTAACCGAGCTTGGCGAGGCTCGCCGGCATGGTCGGACGACCGGGCTTGATGATCATGTTGGCGTCGCCGGGCAGGACTCCCGTCCCCTGACGCCGCCAGGCGTACTCACCGGTGAGGAGGGAATAGCGCGAGGGCGTGCACGTCGCGGATGTGCAATAGCCGGCCGTGAAACGGGTGCCTTGCGCGGCCAGCTTGTCGAGGTTCGGCGTGGAGATGGCCTTGGCGCCATAACAGCCCAAGTCACCCCACCCGATGTCGTCGGAATACAGCAGCACGATGTTGGGCGGACGCTTCGCGGGCTCGGCGGCGCAGGCCAAGGCAACGGAGAATAATGCCAGCAAGGGGGTCAGGCGCATGGGAGGGGTTTAAGCACAGCCGCGGAGATTTCCAAGCCCGCAGTCAGCACGGCTGACTTGCAAAAGCCCGCAAACCTCCCAATCCAGAACCCATGCGCTTTTTCAAGTACCACGCCCTCGGCAACGACTACCTCGTCCTCGAGCCCCAGGACTGCTCTCCCCTCTTCTCCCAGGACGCCATCCGCAAGGTCTGCCATCGCCACTATGGACTCGGCTCCGACGGCATCCTCTACGGACCGATCGAACGGACCGACGGCGCCTTCGGCCTGCGTATCCTGAACCCCGACGGCTCCGAAGCGGCGAAGTCCGGCCACGGCATCCGCATCTTCTGCCGCCATCTCCTCGAGACCAAGCGCGTCAAGGAAGGCCAAGCGTTCAAGGTCCACACCCCGGGCGGCCTGGTCGGTTGCTCGGTCTTTGAAGGCGGCAGCCGCATCCGCGTCGAGATGGGCAACGTCTCCTTCCGCGCCCCGGTGATTCCGCACGTCGGCGCCGACCGCGAAGTCCTCGGCGAAAGCATCACCGTCAACGGCAAGACCTTCAGATATTGGGCCGCCACCGTGGGCAACCCGCACTGCGTCATCCCGGTCGACGACCTCTCGCCGGACCTCGCCAAGACCTACGGCCCCGCCCTCGAGACGCATCCGAATTTCCCGAACCGCACGAACGTCCAGTTCATGAAGATTGTCGACCGCCAGAACGTCCAGATCGAGATCTGGGAACGCGGCGCCGGCTACACCCTCGCCTCGGGGTCGTCTTCTTCGGCTTCGGCCGCGGTCGCCCGCAAAATGGGCCTCGTGGACGCCGATTTGACGGTCCATATGCCCGGCGGTAAGATTATCATTGGCATCGGGGCGGACTTCTCCATCGTGATGACAGGTCCGACCACCCCGGTAGGCGTCTTCGAGATGCACCCTGGGGTTCCGGTCCAAGACGTCGCCCTCTAAGGCGGCTAGTCTTTACCAGCATTCATTTTCGGTGCGCCCACTTCCGGGCCACACCGCTTTCCCGCACGAACCACCCATGGCGCCGCGTCAGCCGTTGCCCGCACTCACCGAGGACGATCTCATCGATCTGGCCGGCGGAGCGACCGTGCTCCTCGCCAAGGAGCTCGTCCTCAAAGGCAAGGTCAAGAAAGCCGTCTGGGCCTTTCCAAACGTCGAAGCCTTGGTCGATGACGGCAGGGAATCCCGCGAAGCGCGCTGGAACCTCCGCTCCATCACGTTCCAGCGCAACGAGTGCGCCTGCGAGGTTTCGGTCCGGCAAAGGAAGCTGTGCGTCCACTCGGCCGCGGCTTACCTGGCCTTGGCCGCCAAGGAAGGGACGATCAAACTAGCGGACGACGCCCCGCCCAAATCATCGGCGCCCCCGACCGCCGCCAGCAAGCCCGACGTCAAAGAAAAGTCCAAGACCGCCAAGACCGAGCCGACCGCCGCCCCCCAGGGGCCGAAGCTCAAATCCCTCAACCTCTCCCCGAAACGCGGCACGCCGATCGAGGTGCGCTTCATCATCCCGCCGAACATCGCCACGGCGGCGCAGCGCGATGAGATCATCTGCCGGCTGGAACTGCGGATCGACGGCATCCAGACGGCGCCGGAAAACATCGACCGCACCAAGGCTTGGACGATCGAACCCGACACGGTCTTCTTCCTGGCGATCCTCGAAAACCTCTGCAGCGGCAAGCTGCAGGGCCTGCTCCCGCTCTCCCGCCGCCACCTCCGCCAACTCCTCGGCGTCGGCAAAGGCTTGGCCATCTTCCGCATGGCCAATGCGCCGGAGGTGCCCCTGCCTTGGACCGGCGACAGCCTCGCGGGCGTGCACACCCACCTGCAGGAGCCCGAGACGACCCCGCAGACGACGCACAGCGGCGAGCCGTTGGACGACGAGAAGGAGGAGATCCGCTCCCAGGACCGCGGCGAAGAAGACGCCCCGTGGGTGGACGGTTCGATGAAGTGGCTGCGCATCCGCCTCCCGCAGAAGTCGAGCGGCCCGGTCTCCGAACTGCGCGAAGTCCTCCAACGCAACGGCTTCGTCCTCGAGACGGCCACGCGCGAATGGTACCTCAGCGGCACGATCCAAGTCCTGAACTTCCTGGCCCGCCAGCACAAGGTCCTCTGCATCGACAACGACTCTTACTTCACGCACAACCTGAAGCACTCCCTGCGCAACGTCGACTTCGCGAAGGCCAAGTGCGACGCGGCGGAGGAGACGGGCGGTTTCCGTTTCGCCATCGGCATCGACCCCGAAGGCAAGAGTTCCAAGGTCGTCCAGGAGGCGCTCAAGAGCGGCCGCATGTTCTTCTACACGGACCGCGGACCGCGCCTCATCACGCCGGAGCTGATGGAGTCCATCCGCAACGCCCAGCGCCGCATCACCGGCGAATCGAAGCGGGACGTCGACCTCGACCTCAACCTGAAGATCGGCTTCGCGGACCTCGCGAGCGCCGATGCGATCGCCGAAGAACTCCAGGCCGCCTTCGCCCCGCCCGAAGCGTGGGCCAAGCGGTCGGACGCCATCCGCAACCTCTCGAAGCTGCAGCCCGCCCCCATCCGCCCCGAGCTCGCGCAGATGCTCCGCCTGTACCAACAGGTCGGCGTGGCTTGGCTCTGGCACCTGCACAACAACCACCTCGGCGGCCTGCTGGCCGACGAAATGGGCCTCGGTAAGACCGTCCAAGCCTTGGCCTTCATGGAAGTCGTCCGCCGCGAACGCCCCGACGACGGCCCTTGCCTCGTGGTCTGCCCCGCTTCGCTGGTCGAAAACTGGCGCCGCGAAGCCCGCCGCTTCACGCCGGCCCTCAAGGTCCTCGCCCACCATGGCCAGTCCCGCGAGTCCTCGCCGGAATACCTGAAGCGCTTTGACCTCGTCATCACTTCGTACGGCACCCTCGCCCGCGACGTCGGTTCCTTCGCGCTCGTCCATTGGGGCACCGCCACGTGCGACGAAGGCCAGAACATCAAGAACCCACGCGCCCAGGCCACCAAGGCCGTGAAGCAGATCATCGCCAAGGGCCGCTACATCCTCACCGGCACGCCGGTCGAGAACTCCCTCGAGGACCTGCGCTCCCTCTTCGGGTACCTCATGCCGGGCTACCTCCCCAAGCCGGAGGAACGCCTCGCGTCCGAAGACCGCAAGTGGCACGACGACCGCCTGCTCCAGATGGCGGCGCCCTACATCCTGCGCCGCGCCAAGCTCGCGGTCGCCCCGGAACTGCCGCCGAAGATCGAACAGATCATCTACTGCGACTTCGAGGAGAACCAGAAGAAGTTCTACGACGAGATGCAGGAGACGACCCGCCAGGAGATCTTCGACATGGAGATGAGCGGCGCCAAGGACAACGCCATCCGCATGGCGGCCTTCAACCAGCTGCTCCGCCTTCGCCAGATCTGCGCCGACCCGCGCATCCTCGACCCGAAGATGGACGAGGCCGATTCGGCCAAGCTCCAGGCCTTCCTCGAACTCCTCGAAGAATCCGTCGACGCCAACCACCGCATGTTGGTCTTCTCGACCTTCGTCTCGGCGCTGACGATCATCCGCAAGGCCCTCGAAGCCCGCGGCATCCCCTACTGCTACCTCGACGGCTCGACCAACGACCGCCAAGGGGTCTGCGACACCTTCAACTCGACCCCGACCATCCCGGTCATGCTCATGTCCCTCAAGGCGGGCGGGACCGGCCTCAACCTCACCGGGGCCGACACGGTCGTCCACTATGACCCCTGGTGGAACCCCGCGGCCGAAGCCCAAGCCACCGACCGCGCCCACCGCATCGGGCAGACCCGGACCGTCACGAGCATCAAGCTTATTGCGGCCGGAACCATCGAAGAACGGGTCATGGACCTGCAAAAGTCCAAGTCTGAGATGTTGCGTAAGCTCCTCAGCGAATCAGACTCGGTCTCGTCGGCCCTCAGCCTCGACGACATCAAGGCCCTCCTGTCAGTCTAACCCTCCCCATGCTTTCCAGCCTCATTCGCCGCAACCGCCCCCGGAGCGAGATGTCGTTCCTGGAGCATTTGGACGACCTCCGGGTGTCCATGATCCGCGTGCTCGCGGTGTTCATGGTCGGCCTGATCGCGTCGCTGATCTTCTACGAAGAAATCCCGACCTTCCTCAACCTGCCGCTCGAATGGGCCAAGAAGCCGGAAACCTCGCCGATCGGCTTTCTCATCAGCGACTCGGAACCTTCCCTGCGCGCCCTTGGCGACCTGCGCGAATTCACCTTCATGGGCGTCTGGTCGGTGTTGATGTACGCCGCCTTCGCCGCCGGCATCGCCTTGGCTTCCCCGGTCTTCCTGTATGAGGTGGTCCGGTTCGTCGGGCCGGCCTTGACGGACAAGGAAAAGCGCGGGCTGGTGCCGTTCTGCGTCGCGGCCCTCATCCTCTTCTTCTGTGGGGCGACCCTCGCCTTCCTGTGGTTGACGCCGATGTCCGTGCAGGTCTGGCACCACTTCGCCCACGGGATGGGCATCGAGGTGACTTGGCAGGCGTCGGACTACTACTCCTTCGTGACGATGATGAGCCTGCTCACGGGGCTGACCTTCCAGTTTCCGCTGGCCCTCATCATCCTGATGTGGCTCGAGCTCGTCCGCCCCCGCACGTTGCTCAAATCTTGGCGCGGCATGCTCTTCGGCATCCTCGTGTTGGTCGCGCTGATCACGCCCATCGGCGAACCGATCTCGCTGCTCATCCTCACGGGCATCCTGTTCTGCTTCTACCTCATCGCCGTCAGCATCGGCGGGGCCATCGTCCGCCGCAAACGCATCGCCCGCGGCGACAAGCCCAACCCGGAGGATGACGATATCGACGATGATGACGATGATGAGCCCGATCCCGACGGCTCGGATGATTCGTCCGCATACGATTCGGCCTCCAGCGGTGCCTACGGCAGCGCCGCCGGGAGCACCGTGACCTCCGAGTCCAAAGCCGTCCCGGCCAAGCCCAAGTCAACCCCGCCGCCGGCCGAAGGCGACTTGAGCTCGCTCGACTAACCTTCCCCACCCACCATGCGCCTCCCGACCTCCTTGCTCCTGTTGGCCGCCCTGCCCTTCGCCCGCGCCGAAAAGTCCGAGAACACGTTGTTCGGCAAGAAAGCCGGCGAGGCCGAGAAGGTCGTGGTGACCAGGGTCGTGGAGGTCGAAAAGACCCCCGCCGACAAGATGGCGCCTGCCGCCGACAAGGCGGACATGGGCAAAGAGCCCGAAGCCCCTAAGGACGGCATGAAGGCGAAGCCTGAAATGGCCGAAGGCGGCATAGCCCCCGTGAAGCCCAAGATGACGGAAGAAGGCGAGGCGCCGAAGAAGCCGATGGCCGAAACCGAGGCCAAGAAGGGCGACACCGAGATGAAGAAGGATGAGTCCGAGCAGCCCAAGGAGGAAGCCGCCCCTGCGATCACGCCCTTCCGTCCCGCCAAGACGTCATCGGCCAAGGAAACGCGCACGTTCAAACTCTCCAACCTGAATCGCCCACTGGCCTTCGAGACCACCCGTGAATTGCAGCGCCTGTTCGGCGTGCTGACCACCCAGTACATCACCGACGGCACGACGTTCACCAAGGCGCCCGGCCCGGTCACCGCGATCGCCTACACCATTCTGCAAGACCTCGGAGACAACCGCTACGTGGCCAAGGCCTCCTGGCCCGCCGTCGGCGAGGCGCTCCCCGCCAGTACCGACGCCTGGGCCATCCTTCTCCTCGACGCCGAGGTCAAGGTCGGCACCACCGGGCGCATGACGGGTACGCACGCCGGCACGGTCGCCCTGGAATTCACCGCCAAGTTCAGCCCTATCGACGGCAAGACGCTGACCATCCGTCGCGAGGCGTTCGTCGAGTGCAAGCCGATCGAAGAGTCCAACGCCAACCTGACCAAGTTCATCGAGCAGGTGGCCCAAGGGGGCGAGTTCAGCGTGACCACGACCGAACGGGTCGGCTGCAAGCCCTGCAACAGCCTCGGCTACACGCGCGAACCCCAGAAGGGTAAGCTCGAGGACAAACGCATCCCCTGCACGATTTGCGAGAGCACCGGCAAGCTCACGACGACGACGGAGACGAAGTTCGTCCCCTAAACCCGTCTAAGGCCAACCTGCGCTTGCGCCCCGGCAAGGGGCTTGGCAAGGTGCGGTCGTGACTTCCCCCCTGCATCTCGGACTGGAGCCGCACTTCGCGGCCCTCGAGTCTTTCCTCGCCGAGCAGGAGGCCTGCTTCGAACCCGAGGTCCGTCCGATGGTGCGCGAAGTCCTGGCCCACCCCGGCAAACGTCTCCGCCCCCTCCTCGCCTTCGGTTCCGGCGCCGGCATCGGCCCCTCCATCGACCTGGTCCGCGGCGCGGCGATCGTCGAGCTGGTGCACCTGGCCACGCTCGTCCATGACGACGTCCTCGACGGTGCCGACACGCGCCACGGCGCCGATACGCCCAACCACACGCACGGCGCCCACGCCGCCGTGCTCTTCGGCGACGCGCTGTTCGCCCATGCCCTCGTGCTGGCCAGCGAACACACCTCATCGACCTTGTGTTCCATCGTCGCCCGCGCCTCCCGCGACGTCTGCTCGGGCGAGGTTTGCCAGACCTTCTCGCGCGACAACCACGCCCTCAGCCTCGCCGCCTACCAACGCCAGATCCGCATGAAGACGGCGGTGCTCTTCGAGGCCGCCTGCCGGGTCGGCGCCCTGGTCGCCGGCTACCCGCAGGTCCACATCGACGCCTGCGCGGCCTTCGGACTCCACCTCGGCATCGCCTACCAGATGTACGATGACTTCGTGGACCTCCTGCAGGACGACCTCAAGGCGGGCAAGACGCTCGGGACCGACGCCGCCAGCGGCAAACTAACGTTGCCGATGCTGCTCGAACGCGACCGCCGCAAGGTCGATATCCTCGCCGAACTCCGCCAAGGTCGCCCGGCCCGGGAAGCCATCTCCGCCGAAACTTGGCGCGAATGCTTCCGCATGCTGGACGCCGAAGTAGCCTCGGCGGAACAAGCCTTGGCCGCGATCGAAGGTTCCCCTTCTCCCTTCTACCTGCTCCGCTTGACCGGCTTCCTCCGCCAGGCCGCCGCCAAACTGGCACCGGCCACGTGAAGCTCTTCCTGACGACGCGTTCCGAACGCCTGGCCTTGGCCCTGATTTTGAGCGTGCTAGGTTCAGTCACCACCTTGACGTGGTTTTGGTGGTCGTTGTGACCTGCGCCGACGGCTGACGGCCACCGCGGCGATTGCCATTCCACCTAAGCCCAGCCCATAGGTCGAGGGTTCCGGCACGATCTGCCAGCCCAAGGCCTCGAACGCCAGATAGTCCGCAGGATCGAGGACAAGCCGTTGCCCAAAACCGACGGAAGGCCGCATCAGCCCAACGCCCGGCAAGAAGTGCGAAGCTTGACTACCGTTACCGTTGGACGTGCCCGTCGATACGCCGATCTGGAGCTCACCGATTTTCAGGTATTTGGGCTCCAATCCCACCGATAAATCAGGCACCCCTTGGGCAAGGCTTTCATCCGAGTAACGCAACATGTCCAAGGTCGTCGGCGTAATCAGGCTTGAAGGGAAGATGCCGAGGTCGACGTAGTCGACCGCGCTGATGAAGCCAAAGGCATGGCCGATCTCGTGAACGGCGACGCCGACAAAATCCATCTTGCCCGCCTCGATGCCGTCGTTGGGATTGAAATCAAAGGCGAAGGTCGAACTGAACATAAGCGACGCATCCGTGGCTTGCACCTGGCCGCCGCCCAAAGCCTTCAGTTGCGCCTTGGTCACCCCAACCACGCTCGTGGTGGCGAGGAACTTGCCACCACCGGCGGGTGCATCGGAGGTATTGTTGACGAGGAAAGAAACGCTTGAGCCGGCGGGTAAAGCGTTTTTGACGGCCAGCGTCGTCGGCGTCGACGCCAAGGCATCATAATAATTACGGAACTGGGTGTACTGAATACCCACGAGCCCGGCATCGGTCTGACCAATGACGCCGGCGCTGAGGCTATCCATCGAGACCCCAAGGTTGATGGTGACGTCCGCAGCCGAGACGCGCTCCCAGAAGCCGGCCGCTTGGGCGTATCCGGCGCGGACTTCCTCCGTGATCAACCCATTGGAATTATCCTCGATCAGGTTAATCCGTAGCGCATGCAGCGACGCAGACCAGGTCAGGCCGAACAGGAATAAAGGGGCGAATCGCACGCCACCTGAATAAACACAGGCCCACGAGGCTCAATGACGGGTCACATCATTGAATACCCAGAGGAAACTAGATGGATACTTCCATATGCCTAGCGGAGATAACGCTGCGCCTGGAAGCCGCGGGCGGTCAGGGCGGCACGCAAGGCGGCGAGGTCGACCTTGTCGCCGACCTTCACGCCGGCCCGAGCATACCAGCCGGAGGCCATCTCGACGGTGAAACGGACCTTGTCCGAACTGGAGGTGGTGGTCTCGGTATCGCCCGAGCGCATGGTCTTGACCTCCAAAATCACGCCTTCGGCGGAGACGAACGCGATATCGAGATCCAGCGGGGTATCCTTCATCCAAAAGCGCATCTGCGTATCGGCCTCGTACATGAACGCCATGCCTTCGTTCTCAGGCAGCTGCGGCGTACCCATGAGTCCGCGCGCTTTCTCGAGGTCGGTCACGGCGAAACGCAGGCGGGTATCGACGGGGCCTTGGCGCACCGGAAAACGCACCTCGATGCCGGCTTCAGCGCCCTTGGCCACGGGCGCGGGCGCGGACTGGCGATCACACGCGGCCAAGGCGAACGCGCCGAGCAAGAGGCTGAAACGTAGCATGCGGGCAGTGTTCCCGCTGTTGCGTCCAAGGCAAGTTTCGCTTGAGCATGCTGACCTCATGGAAACCGACCGCCAAGCCCACTGGCGCCACCCCGGCACGGCCCTGCACTACGCCCGGGCGGCCGTGCAGGTCGGGCTCTGGGCTTCCGAGCGCCGTTTGATCGAAGAAACCTGGGCGAAAGAGGCACGCCTCCTCGAACTCGGCTGCGGCGCCGGCCGCGTGGGCCTCGGGCTCCTGCGGCTCGGCTACGCGAAAACCACGGTCACGGATTTCTCGACGACGATGGTCGACATGGCCAAGGGCGTCCTCGCCGAAGCCAACGAGGCGTGGGCCGCCCACGTCGAGGTCGCCGATGCCTGCGCCCTCCCCTACGCGGACCAGACCTTTGACGGCGTGGTCTTCGCCTTCAACGGGCTGATGTGCATGCGCGGCAAAGCCGACCGCGACCGGGCCTTGCCGGAAATCCGCCGGGTGCTGCGGCCGGGCGGGCTTTTTCTTTTCACGGCCAACGACCGGGCCGCCGGCGAACACCGTACGCTGTGGGCCCAGGAACCGACCCTGCCCGGCTGCCAGCCGGGCGACCGTTGGCATGAGACGGATTCCACGCCGGTCTTCATGCACAGCAGCACCGAAGCGGAGACGCGCGCGGAACTAACGCAGGCAGGCTTCCGGGTGCTGAAATGCCCGTTACGGTCGGAGGTAACGGCGGAGAATGCCGCCGTGCGCGCCTTCGCCGGCGAAACGCGCTTCTACTTGGCAGAAAGGGTTTGAGGAAACCACCCTAGGCGGAGCATTGTCCTGCTCCGATGAGACTTTCCGCCATTACTGCTTGGATCTGCGTCAGCCTCGCCTGCCCTCTCGCGTGGTCACTCGAACTGCATGTCGCACCGAAGGGCAACGACGACTGGTCGGGCCAACTCGCCCAACCGAATGCCGCCCGCACCGACGGTCCATTCGCCACCCTCAATGGGGCGCGCCGCGCAATTCGAAAACTGCCGCGACCGCTTCAAGCGCCCATCCAAGTGACGTTGGCCGCAGGCACCTACCGTCTCACCGAGGCCATCCCTTTCACCGGCGAAGATTCCGGCGAAGCGAACGCACCCATCACCTACCAAGCCGCCCCCGGAGCCGAGGTCGTGCTCGATGGCGGAGAACCCCTGCCGGCCTTTAGCGTGGCTGCCAATGGCCAGTGGACGACGAAGGCCCCACTCACGAACGGCCGCTCCCAACAACTCTGGGTCGGCGGCCAACGAGCCCCGCGGGCGAAATCCTTCAACGAAGGCTACCACTTCGTCCGACAACTCGAAGAGGAGGTCCCCGTCGGTCCTGGCCTGTTTCGCCAAAAGGTGCGCCTCGCCCCCGCCGACTTAGCGCTCCTCCAAAAGGCCAGCGCGACCGAGGTCTCCGAGGCCGTCATCAATTTCTACCACAAGTGGGACAATACCCGCCGCCGCATCGAATCCGTCGACGCCGCCGAAGGCACCATCACGGTCGTCGGCGGCCCCACCAAGCCTTGGAATACGCTCGACCATAACACCGGCTTCGTCCTCGAGAATCTGCCGGCATTCCTGGACGCGCCGGGAGAATGGTTCCTCGATCGCGCCGGCCAACTGACCTATCTTCCACGTGTCGGCGAAAAGCCCGCGCAGACCATCGCCGTCATCCCGGTAACGATGAAGTTCCTGAGCTTCGAGGGCGAACCTCGGCGGCCGGTGAGCCATCTCCGCTTTCAGGGCCTGAAATTCCGCCACGCCAAAGGCGTCGAGAACACCGACCTCTTCAACCCTAACCAAGCGGCGGTCTCCACGGTGGACGGGGTCGTCACGCTCGACCACGCCCAGTCGGTGACGTTCTTCGACTGTGAGTTTTCCCACTTCGGTAGCTACGGCGTGTCCCTCCGGAAGGGCTGTAACCAGATCCGCATCGAGCGTTGTCTCATCACCGACATGGGCGCCGGCGCCATCCGCATCGGCAACCTAGCGGAGCCGACTGATCCAGCCGACCTGACGTCCGAAAACACCGTCCACAACTGCATCCTCCGCGACGGCGGCCATATCTACCCTTGCGCCGTCGGTATTTGGATCGGCTTCGCCTCGGACAACGTGGTCACGCATAACGAGGTTTCCGACTTATTCTATTCTGCCATCTCCGTGGGCTGGCGTTGGGGCTATGCGACCAGCTCCGCCAAGCGTAACCGCATCGAATACAACCACCTTCACCATCTCGGCAAAGGCGTGCTCAGCGATATGGGCGGGGTCTATACGCTCGGACCTTCCGAAGGGACCTCCATCAGCCACAACCACATCCACCACGTCCGTTGCTTCAGCTACGGGGGCTGGGGTCTCTACAACGACGAAGGCAGCACCGGCATCACGATGGAAGGCAACGTCTGCCACGACACGACCGACGGCGGCTACCACCAACACTACGGCAAGGATAACGTGGTCCGGAATAACATCTTCGCCTTCGCGGACCTCTACCAGTTCAAGCGCAGCCGCGCCGAAGAGCATCGCTCCTTCACGTTCGCGCAGAACCTCGTCGTCTTCGATCGCGGCGATACGCTCGGCGGCGTCTGGACCGGCACGACGGCCAACTTCTTGCTGCAGGGCAACCTCTACTGGGACTACTCTGGTCGACCGGTGACGTTCACCGCCAAGAAGCTGACCCTGGCCGACTGGCAAAAGACCGGACAAGATGTCGGCTCAGTCATCGCCGACCCGCTCTTTGCCGATGCGAGCAAACGGGATTTCAGCCTTCGCTCCGATTCACCCGCGCTGGCGCTCGGTTTCAAACCCATCGACACGAGGGTCATGGGCGTGACCGGGGACAAGGCGTGGCGGACCCTCGCCCGCACGTTTAACCGTCCGGCGGAAACGGCCCGCCCCGAACAACCTGCCCCGCCGGCCATAGCCTTCCGTACGGGCTTCGAAGGGACACTCCGTAACCCCAAAGCCCCGACGAGCTTCACCAAGGGATCCATCAGCGGCAAAGGCGACGGCCTGGCGTTCTCCAAGGAGCGGCACACGGACGGTCAACAAAGCCTGAAGTTCACCGATGCAGCGGGCCTGCCCGCGCATTATTTCCCAATGCTCACGGTAGCGCCCAACCATGCGACGGGCATAACGACGTGCAGCTTTGATGTCTGGCTCGAACCGAAGGCTTACTTCATCCATGAATGGCGCGACCAAGCTTCGCCTTACCACGCCGGGCCTACCTTCACCCTGAAGGACGGGAAACTGCTTGGGCCCACCGGTCCGCTGGCAGACATCCCCACGGGCCAGTGGGTGCACTACGAAGTATCCGCCACCATCGGGGCCGAAAGCGCCGGCACCTGGACGCTTAAGGTGACGCCCACAGGCGGCGCCACGAAGACCTTCACCCACCTGCCCTTCCGCAGCCAAGAACTGCGGACGGTCAACTGGATCGGCTTCATCAGCAACGCCAATGAGCCATCGGCCTTTTTCCTCGATCAGCTTAGCCTGACCACCACCGACCCGAACCGCTGAGCCTTCTGAATCCAACGAAAAGGCCCCGCGGAGGAGACTCCACGGGGCCTTTTTATTTGAACGATGCTGAGTGCTTAGTCGTCGCGACGACCGAGGAAGAACGAGATCACGTACCAGAGGAGCGTGACGATCGACGAGAAGAGCATGAACGCGGCGATGATATGGTCGCCCGTCGTGAGCTGCGTCTTGATGACCCAGGTCTGGTAGAGGATGGCCGTGGCCATGAGCAGGATCATCGCCAAGGCGAACCACGTCCCGAGGGCGAACAGGCCGAAGGCCGACAGCAAGACGAGGGCCAGGGCGACCACCGACCCGATCACGATGACCGTGCGCAGGAAGGAGAAGTCCGTGCTGGTCATGTAAACCGACAAGGTCAAACCGACGACCAAGGCACCGGTCAGGCTGCAGGCGGGCAAGAGGATCTGCGCCATCTGGCCACCGGTCTTCACGTGCACGATCGCGAGGAGAGGGATGAAAATCAAAGCCTGGAGGAGGACGTAGAGACCGAGGCCCGAATACTGGGCGGCCACGGAAGCACGGTTGGTGGCCAAGCCTTGGGCCACCATGGTACCGACCCAGAACCCGACCATCACGAGCAACCAGCTCCAAGCCCCGAGCGACTGCATCATACCGAAGAGGCTCTTCGCCAAAACAAAGGCGATGCCGGTTTGCTGGTCAAAGCCGGCGAAGAAGAAGGCCAAGAGCGCGGCAAAGGCCAGCAAAGCCCCGGCGACGTGGGCATAGGTGCGGCGGTAGAAGCTGACGCGGCCCTCCACAGGGGCGACGTCGACGATGAACGGGTTGTTTTCCATGGGGTCCAATTTTAGTCGTTTTGCCCTCCAGTCAAGCCCACGCCCCCAATCATCCGTTACGAATTCTGACACGAATTACCCGAAAGCGCCGACCTAAGGCAGGCAAAACCTGCGCCTCTGGCACGCGTTGCACGGTCCACTCGATTTCAACGGCCGCCCGCTCCTTCGCACTGACCGCCCGAGCGCGGATCACGAACGTATCCCCCCGAACGGTGAGGATGGGAGCAAAGGCTCGGAGGAAATGCCTTGCCCGCAAGGCCGTCGGCCCGTCGGCCAAGTCGACCCCGAGGACTTGATTCACCCCCGCTTGATGCAGCGACTTCTCCAAGAGCCCCGACCGCACCCAAGCCTCGAGCGAGGGATAGGGCCAGCCATGGACCGGCTGACTCGCCACGATGGCCTCCGCCCACCGGCGACTGACGGCAGGCGACAACTGGCGAATGCCCTGCTGGGCGCCAACCACCTCCAAGGTCTCGGGGGCTAAGGTCGCCAAGGCCTCATCCGGGAGATTCAACGGAGCGGACGAGCCGAAGGGGGCCAACTGCGCCCCCGTGGGCAAGGTCGCCCACCACGCACCCGTCAACGTGCGTGCTTCCCAAGGGCCGCCCACATCGGCCGACCAGATGGAAGTCGCGGCCGTCAGCAGACGTTCCCACGCATCGACATCGCGCGAGTTCACGTTGAAGGCTCCGGCGACGACCAAACTGCGGGCCGCTTCCGGCGCCAGCAGTTCCGCCCTCCGCAGGGGGACCCGCTCATCCCACGCCACCAGGCGGGGATTATCCGAAGCCCCCCGCGGACTAGCCACGGCGCTCGGCGCGGCCACAAACCCGGCATCGAGCCAGAAACCCCAGTCACGATCCGCCTCCGGCACCAAGGCCTGCAAGCCCGCCACGGAGCTCAGCGGGGCGGCAGGTATATCCCTCACCACCATCCGGGCGAAGGCACCGGCTTCCGCACCGGCATGCGCGTTGCCGTACTTGTCCCAAAGAATCGACCCGCCTGGAGTGGTCGGCCACTCCTGTGGATCGAAGACCGCCAAGAGCGGGTGACTCAGCTCCCACTCGGCAGCGTCCGCGGGGACGGACAGATCCCATCGGGGCTTCAAGAGCGCTCCGCTCCGAGCCCCCGCCAACCAAGCCGCCATGGACCGCTCGCGCAGCTTCAACCGCAGGCAAGCCCGACGCTCGGCCATCGTATAGCCGGCGCTGTCCTCGCGGGAATAATCCGCACCGGTGGTTGCGATCAGAAAATCAGGGAACACGACATTCGCGATGATGACCTGCGGTGGCGAAGGGTACTCGCGAATCGCCTGATCGACCGGCGCCGGGCCCTTCGCCGGCCGGAGCTTCAGGGTCATCGGACCAGGGAAGCGCACGGCGATTTCGATCCGATCGGTGGGCGTGAAAACCTCGGGGGACGGCCGGCGCCAACTCGCCGGGTGCGGCGCATCATCCAACCGCCACGTCGTCTTTGTCAAAACCCGCGAGAGACCTTGCGGCTGCTGGACCGGATCGGGTGTCACGAACCCGTAGACCTCACCGGGCAACAACCCGCGCCGGGACATGCCATAGGTCTGGGCATCGGCCACTTGGCCCCATAGCCAGAGGCCCTGCTCCCGAAGGCCCTGCGCGAAGAGACCGAAATCCGCCTGGAGGCAATCATCCAGCGAAGCCGTGAAGTTCGCGCCCGAAGCGACATTACGCACTTCCACCTCCGGAGCGCCTTCGATTTCAATCAAAGCCAGGTTGTGGTTCGCATCGGCAAGCAAGGGGGCGGCCGATGGATTCCACCAACGCCCCGAACCATGGAAACGCACCCGATGCCGACCATCGGAACGGGCATTGAAGCACCCTAGGCTCAACGCAAAGTCGACCAGGACGGGCGCGTGGGTCAGCGCGTACGGCGGCGACTCCAGCGTCGATGTCGGCAAGCCCTGGGCCGGATCGGCCGCGAAGGCCGTCTCGGGCGCCAACAAGCGCGGCGCCAGCCCCCATCCGACCACGCCCGCCAACGTCGCCGGGTCGGACAGGTTGCGCCGCCACCCTCCCCGTGCGGCATCCGTAAGCAGACCCCACGAACCCCAGCCCTCGCCAGGCGTGGGGGTACGCCCGATCGATGCATAGTAGAACGCGCGGTCGCCCACTTCCAAGGCAAGGGCCGTCGCGGCGGAGGGCGGTGCGCCCATGGGCCCGACGGAGAGCGCCTGGCGCCCCAAGCGCGACTGCATCCACGGCGTCGCGCGACCCACCGACGCGACGGCGGCTTGCTCATCCCAACGCTGCGAACAGTCTTCGATTTGGACAGTGACTTGGTCGGCGCCGCCTTCGGTCGGCAGGGCTCCACGCAAACGGAAGCGCTCCGCACCGCGACCGAAGGTCACGAGACCCGCCGCGTCCACATGCGTGAAGCCCACATCGCGGCCCGCCGCCGAAGCCAACTCGCCCAACGCCGTCTGCGCCCCCACGAGGGCAGCCGAGCGGAGTCGCGCCATGGTTTTGGCCTGCGCGGACTCACGACCGGCAACGACCAGTAAAGCCGCGAGCGTGAGCGCCGTCAGCAAGGCGGCCGCCAGCGACAATAGACTTATCAATAGGGTAAACCCATCACGCGTTTTCATAGTAGACAAAGCCCACACTCTTTCATTTGCGGATTAATTCTCAATCTAGGAGACCCCCTTCGTACTCATCGCATGAAGACTTCATCCAAGAAAAAAACGCCGACGCCGGCTCCCGCCGGCCCGCCCCCCGCTCCGCGTCCCGTGATTCCGCCGATCCCCCTACCGCCACCCGATACGCGCAAGACGGTCGTCATCGTTGAAGACCAAACAGCCATTCGTGAACTGACCACCGAGATGCTCCAAACCCGCGGCACGTACCGGATCATCGGGGCTGCAGCCGACGGCAATCAGGGCCTGGAGCTGGTGCTCAAACTGCGGCCCGACATCCTCATCCTCGATGTCATGATGCCAGGGCTGAGCGGCATCGAAGTGCTTCGCCGCATCGGCCGGAACCTCCCCAAGATGCGGATCCTCGTCTTCTCGGCCAAGCAGGAACCCCAAGTCGTGCGCGGCCTCATCCAGGAAGGCGTGCATGGCTTCGTGAACAAGAATTCGCCGCTCTCCGAACTGCGGAAAGCAATCGACGAGGTCGCCAAGGGCAACACGTGGTTCAATGACCACTTCAGCAAGACGGTCCGCGATGCGCTGGCCAAACCGACCACCCAAGCGGACTCGATGATCGACCTGCTGACGCCCCGGGAACGTGAGATCGCCGTCCTGATCGCGCAAAGCAACAGCAGCAAAGAGGTCGCCGCCAAGCTCAACATCAGCATCAAGACTTCCGAGAACCATCGGGCGAACTTGATGCGCAAACTCGGAGTTCACGACGTTGCCGGCCTGGTCCGCTTCGCCATCAGGCACGGCCTCGTTGACCCCTCGACGGAATAGGTGTCTAGGCTAAAGACCCCATCATAAAGGCATTCCCGTTAGAGGGTTCTATTCATTTACTATCGCAGAACCTAACCAACCATTCACTATGCAACTCACCATGAAGCCTAGTTCGGTCAAAGCGAAGACCGTCGTCATCATCGAGGACCAAACCGCCATCCGAGAGCTCGTCTCCGAAATGCTCCAGGCGAAAGGCAAGTTCCGGGTGGTCGGTAGTTCCGCCGATGGCGCCGCCGGGATCGAAATGGCCCTGCGCCTCAAGCCGGAGATTCTCATCCTGGACATCCTCCTGCCCGACATCAGCGGGGTCGAGGTCCTCCATCGCCTCCGGAATACGATTCCCGGGCTCAGCGTCTTGGTCTTCTCCGGCAAGTCCGAAAAGCAAATCGCGCGCGGGCTGGTCAAAGAAGGGGTCCGCGGCTACGTGAACAAAAACTCCCCGCTCTCCGAACTGCGCAAGGCCATGGATGCGATTGCCGCCGGCCAAACCTGGTTCAGCGCCGAATTCAATGAAGCGGTGCTGACGGCGCTCAAAAACTCCGAGTCGAGCGTCGACCAGATGGCGATCACCTTGACCGACCGTGAACGTGAGGTGGCCGTCTTGCTCGCCAAGAGCAACTCCAGCAAAGAGGTCGCCAACCTGCTCAACATCAGCACGAAGACCGCGGAAAACCACCGCACCAACCTGATGCGGAAGCTGGGGGTACACGATGTCGCGGGGGTGATTCGTTTCGTCATCCGCCAAGGGCTCTACGACCCCAACGGCGAGGGCTAAGGGGGACTTGCTACGCTTCGGACCCAGGGTATAGCTGAAGGCATGCCCCGCGTCTTCGTTTGTGCCCTCTTGCTCGCCTTGGCCGAGTGCTCGGCGATCGCCGACTCCTTCACGCCGGCCCAGCCAGTGTCCGTCACGCCGGCCCCTGCCCTGCGCTACGAATCCCGGGTGATCCGTGGCTGGTCCGTACTCATTCGCGTCGAGCTGCTGACCGACGAGAAGCGCGCTGAAACCGAAAAGGGGCTCGTGCTGATCGGCAAGCAGCTGGAAGACATCGAACGCTTGGTCCCGCCGAAGGCCGTGGCCCAGCTGAAGAAGGTGACGCTCTGGCTATCCCCTCCTTACGGCAAAGGGGCGGGCGCGGAATACCACCCGGGCGCCGGCTGGCTGAAACAGAACGGCCGCAACCCCGCCATGGTCAAGGGCGTGGAGTTCTCCGGGGTCGCCAACCTCGACAAGGAAGTCCTGCGCATGCCCCTGCTGACTCTCCACGAACTGGCCCACGCCTACCACGACCAGGTCCTGGGCTTCAACCACCCCGCCATCAAAGCCTGCTACGACAAGGCCGTGGCCAACAAGTCCTACGACAAGGTCAGCCGCAAGAACTGGGAAGGCAAGGTGACCGAAGGCGTCCGGGCCTACGCCATGACGACCCCGATGGAATATTTCTCCGAAACGACGGAGGCCTTCTTCGGCCAGAACGACTTCTTCCCCTACCACCGGAAGGAACTCGAAGCCCACGACCCGGAGATGGTCGCGGTGCTCAAGAAGGTCTGGGGCGCGGAGTAAACCGTCTCAGAGCCGGATCCGCAGGCGCGGGGAAATCACCGTTCCCGGCGTGGTGGGCTTGCGCACCTTGGCGGTGGTGCCCTCCCCCGACCCGCCCATCGCCGCATGGAACTCCGCCGGAATCGGCGAGGTGGCGCTGAAGGTCAAAGGCTTGCCTTGCCACTCCAACTCCAGCTCCGTCGAAAAGGCATGCAGGAAGAGCCGCTTGAACCCACGCGCGGAGCCGACGGTCTTGTTGAACTCGAAATCGCCATAGGTGCGGTCGCCCAAGATCGGGTGCCCGTGATCCGCAGTCTGCACGCGCAGCTGATGCGTCCGGCCCGTGCGTGGTTCGAGCTTCAGCAACGACAACGGCAAGGGCTCGGCGGCGGCCTTCTCCCACTGGTACAAGGTCACGGCCGGCGCGCCCCCGCCCGTCGACGTACCCGACCGGACGCCCCCACCGGGGCCCTTGGACTTCACCAGCTGATCCTGCCAGGTGCCGCGCGGCTGCCGCAGCCCGCGACCCTTGACGATGGCGACGTATTTCTTGGCGACCTTGGACTTCGCGAAAAGGTCCTTCACGGCATCGGCCAAACCCGCATCGAGGCTGAGCAGCAGGACGCCGCTGGTCGGCGAGTCCAGACGGTTCAGGAGATACACCCGCCGGATGCCGCCCACGCCGTCCCGGATATGGAAGGCTTCCTCCTCCATCGAATAGTTGCCTTGGATCAAGGTGCTTTCGCGGTCGCCGGCTTCGCCATGGTTGGGGTGCGCCAAGATGCCTTCCGGCTTCTCCACCGCCAACAAGCCGGCGGGATGCGAGGCGAGCAGCCTCACCCCACGTCCGAACGGAATCCAAGAAAAATCAGCCATGGGGTTAGCGATAATGAAAGGTGATGGTGACGTCGTCGCTCGTCCCGAACAGGGCCACCATATCGGAGCGCCAAGCATCGAACGGGGCCGGCGACTGGACCGCATCCTTGCAGGCCAAGGCCATCAAGCGCGGGACGCTCTCGAACAGGATGGTCGCATCGGTGACGCTGCCGTCCCGATGCAGCTTGAAGCGGACCACGACGGTGCCGCGCACCGCCGACTCCAGGCGCATGCGGTCGATGATGTCCCACCAACTGGACTGGATCGCCTCCATCATGCGCTGCGCATAGTCGCCGTAATTGCTGAACCGGGCGTCCACGGCCACCGTGCCGACCTTGTTGACGCCCACGTTGTTGCGCAGGAGCAAGCCGGTCGTCCCGGCCGGGACCGAAGCGCGTGGGCGGTCGGGATTGACGGCCGGGACAGGCGGCGCTTCGGCACCCTTCCCGCTCTCGCCGACCTTCGGTTTCGCCCCGGCCACCGCGGAAGCGCTCCCGGGCGTTCCTTCGGTCTTCATGGCTTCCGACTCGTCGATGGAACGGGGCTTGGCTTGGGCGATCCGCACGGCATCCGATTCCCCCGCCGAACGAGGCAGGGAGGACTTGGTGGGCGTCTTCTCCGGGACGGGCTGGGCAGCGGTCTGATTGCGGGCCGCGACAAAAGGGGTCTCCTTGGGAGCGATGCGGTTGGCCAAGGCATTGGTTTCGGCCAGACGCATCGAGGGCGGCAGGCGGTGTTCCGGAATGACCGTCGGCGCCACGGAGACCTCGACCAGGCGAACCGGCAAAACCGGCACCTGCAACGTCTTCGGCAAGGTGTAGAAAAGCACGAGGTGCAGCACAACCGTCCCGACCGCCGCCCAGCAGGCGGCGCGGATGTCGATGAGCGGGTCTTCCTGCACGGCCGTCACCATACGACCCGCGGCCGCGACTTCAAGGTCAGGCGTGGGAAATCGCCGGCTCAAGCCTGCAGGACCGTGCGGAGGCCCAGCGCTTCCAGCCGCTGCGTCACATACTCCACGGGGAGCCCCATGATGGTGGAGATGGGACGCTGGTAATCCGCGATGATGATTTCGCGTCCCTCCTGGATGCCGTAGGCGCCGGCCTTGTCCAAGGTGTTCACCAAGCACTGATAGCGGGTGATGTCGTCCTCGCTCAAGGCCTTGAAGCGCACCCATGCGGTGATGTCGGCCTCCTCCTGGAGCCCACGCTCCAAGCAGACGAGACAGACGCCGGTGTGCACGGTATGCTCGCGGCCGGAGAGGCGGCGGAGCATCGCCCGCGACTCGGCCAGGTCCGCCGGCTTGTTCAAGGCGCTGTCGCCGAGCGCGACGGTGGTATCGGCACCAAGGACCAAAGCCGCGGGGAACTGGCGCGCGACGGCCAAGGCCTTGAGGCGGGCGTTGTGCAGGACCATCACCCGCGGATCGGTCGAAGGGTCCTCGTGCTCGGTGACCGCCGCGACCTCGACCGAATGCGGCAGACCGGCCTCCCGGAGGAGTTCCGTGCGGCGGGGCGAGGCGGAAGCCAGGATGAATCGGAGCGAGGCAGGCACGGGAAGGTCATGAAGGTCGCCGCCGCCTTTGACAAGCCACGACCCGGCCTTTGCTTTCGTCTTTCACTCCCGAAGAATCCCCGACATAAAACCCCAGCCCCATGCGTCTCGCCCTGCTGCTTTCCCTTGCCTGCGCCGCCTGGGCGTCCGCCGCCGAAAAAGGCGCCCGCGACTTCCTCAAGAAGCCCGATGCTTGGTACGCGTCCGCCGATGCCAAGCAAACGGGGGCCATCATCCTTTCCTACCAAGCCGACTCCGGTGGTTGGCCCAAGAACACGGACACCGTGACCAAGCCCTACACCGGCAAGCGCGCCAGCCTGCAGGCGACGTTCGACAACGGCGCGACCCTCGACGAGCTCCGGTTCTTGGCCCGGATGTTCCATGCGACCAAGGACGAGGCCTACCGCCAAGCCTTCGACAAGGGCCTCGCGCACGTGCTTGTCGCGCAGTACCCGCATGGTGGCTGGCCCCAATACTACCCGCTCAGCAAACAGTACCACCGTCACGTGACCTTCAACGACAACTCCATGGTCCGCATCCTGGAGTTCGTCCGCGAGGTCAGCCGCGACGCGCGCTATGCGTTCGTCGACCCGAAGCAGCGCGAGGCCTGCCGAACGGCCTTCGACAAGGGCATCGCCTGCATCCTGAAATGCCAGATCGTGGTCGACGGCAAGCCGACCGTGTGGTGCGCCCAACACGACGCCCAAACGTTGCTGCCCACGCAGGCCCGCTCCTACGAGCTGGCCTCGTTCAGCGGCTCGGAGTCGGTCGGCATCACGCGCCTGCTCATGAGCATCGAGAAGCCGTCCCCTGAAATCAAGGCGGCCATCGCCGGCGCGATCCAGTGGTTCGAACAACGCAAGGTGACCGGCATCCGCATCGAAACCGTCGCGGACCCGAAGTCCCCCAAGGGCAAGGACCGCATCGTCGTGAAGGACTCCAAGGCGCCCGCGCTGTGGGCCCGCTTCTACGACCTCAAGTCCGGCCAACCCTACTTCTGCGACCGCGACGGGATCCCGAAGCCCGCGCTCGCCGACATCGGCTACGAGCGTCGCAACGGGTACAGCTGGTACGGCGCCTACGCCCGCGACCTGCTCGAACAGGACTACCCGAAGTGGAAGCAGGCTAATCCATGAGCGCACGCCGGCTGCTGATCGCCGGAGGCATCTTCGCCCTGGTCCTCGCGTGCCTGACGTTCTTCAACTGGCAGGCCGCCCGGCATTACCATCGCCCACGGACCTCCCAGCCGCAGTTCCTGCACTACGTCGACGTCCGTAGCGCCCAGGAGGCCGGCGAGGTCGAACATGGCCGGCTTCCCGCCATCTTGCCGGCCAACAGCACCGACCTGAACGTCTGGTTCAGCAACGAATCCTACCTCAGCGGTTCGTTCACCTTCCCGGCCCAGGACTTGGCGGCCCTGAAA